>Ga0114934_10001952_pt1 | contig 13329 bp, 20 predicted proteins | sample 4SBtaG_2_FD_99695 | JGI IMG/M metagenome (GOLD analysis project Ga0114934, IMG submission 99695) | Deep subsurface microbial communities from Kolumbo volcano to uncover new lineages of life (NeLLi) - 4SBTROV10_white metaG | ecosystem: Environmental > Aquatic > Marine > Volcanic ... | reverse complement strand
CATTAACGCCAGGCATGACTTTACAGGTCATTCGCAATGGAACACAGCACATGGCCCTGCTAAAGCTGTGCAGATGGGGTGGAGAGATCATATTTTGGTATGTGGACATAAGCACACATCAGGGTATCAGCTCTTAAAAGACCCTTCCAATGGTTTAATATCTCATGCTTTGCGAGTTGCCGGATATAAAATACATGACGAGTACGCAAAACGCTTGGGATTACCGAATCAGAACATATCCCCAGCTTCCGTAACAATCATTGACCCTCAATATGAAGATGATGACCCGAAGTTAATCACTGTTATCCATGATGTAGAGGAAGCAGCAGATTATTTAACTTGGAAAAGAAATAGATAAAAGGGTTGTAAGTTATGAGTGCTAAATACACTAATCAATCGAAAATAATGTCATTTATTGAAGCAACAACTAATTCTGTTATAGGATTAATGGTTAGTATGACGTTTACATACTGGGGTTTACCTTTATTTGATATTCACCCATCATTACCGCAAGCAGCAGGGATAACAGCTTGTTATTTCTGTTTAAGTGTGGGAAGAACCTATATATTAAGGAGAGCTTTTGAGTCTCAATGGTTTAGAAAAGTACGGACATTGTATACATTATGGATAATGAACAAGAAAATAACGAAAATAAAGTTAAAACTAAACGTATTAAACTAAAACGTGGCAGAAGGGGTCATAAACCTACCGAGCAATCACGGAAAACTGTGATGAACGCAGTAGGTATGGGGCTTAATAAGAAATCTGTGGCTAGAGTAATGGGGATTGACCCTAGAACTCTTAGAAAATTATACGCAACTGAGTTGGAAACAGGCGTTGACCTAGCAAATCTAACGGTTATAAAGGCTTTGTATAAAATGGCATCAAGTGGAAACAACGTGATTGCCTCTATATTCTGGGCTAAAGCTATGGCTGGTTGGCAAGATACGCAGAAAACCGTACACGAAGGTTTACCTGAAAAAATATCTGTGACCTTTGCATTAAAGGCTCCCGATAACGGGCCTATTATTGAAGCACCTCCTGTTGTGGATTTGATAGAGCAGAAATGACCCAGTCTTGATGCTCAAAAATTTTCCTGAAAAGAAATATAACATTATTTATGCTGATCCACCTTGGCACATAAAAAAAATTAAAAGAAAATCTAGACCAAATCAAATTAAAATGGATTATCCAACAATGCAATTAGAAGAAATTAAAAATCTTCCTGTTAATACTATAGCAGAAAATAATAGTGTTTTGTTTTTATGGACAATTCAAAAGTATTTAAAAGAATCTTTTGATGTAATGGAAAATTGGGGGTTTAAATATCAGAGAACTATTACTTGGGATAAAGGTAATGGAATGTGTTTGTTTGGCTTTCATCATAGAACAGAATTTTTGTTATTTGGATATAAAGGAAAATTAAAAATGTATCCTAAAAGAAAAACATTTCCAACTTTAGTGCAAGCTACATCCAATTATCATTCTTTTAAACCACAAATATTTAGAGATTTAATATCAATGTTTGGTGACAAAAAAATAGAATTATTTGCTAGACAAAAAGTAGAAGGTTGGGATTGTTGGGGAAATGAAATTAACGAATGAAAGGCTTTTAATATGGAATTGGTAACAACTTTATTAGGCGGATCAATTCTAGGATTTGTCACAACTATGCTTGGGCAAATGGGTAAAGCTCGTGCCGAGCAGGAGAAAATGAAACTACGGGCTATGAACGCCCAAGCTGAATTGGTACAGAAAGCCAGAGAACATGGCTTAAAAGACAAGAACTTTGCATGGACAAGACGAACTATCGCTCTTATCTGCGTGATTGCTATTGTAGCTGTACCGTTTGCTGCACCGTTTTTTGGCGTACCAGTGATGGTGTCTGACACCCAAGATGGGGCATTTTCAATCCCCTTTATTTGGAACTCCACATCAGAAGTAATCTGGACTGAAGTGCATGGTATTCCCCTTGCACCTATGTATTTACATACGTTAGCTGCGATTATTAGCTTTTACTTTGGATCATCTGCTGCAAGATGAAGATTTCAGACAGCACAGCCATTAGTATGCCAGCAAGGAATTTAATTTCCATTGTTGTAGCAGTAAGTGTTGGTGTTTGGGCGTTTTTTGGTATTCAAGAAAGGCTAAACCGATTAGAAACAGCTGAAGAAATAATGAAAAAAGCCATAGAACATGAGGTTCGTAGGCTACAAGACGGTATTGATATTATACGAACAAATGAAGTAGCATTAAATACAGATTTTAGAATACGGTGGCCTAGAGGAGAGATGGGAGCGTTGCCAGCCGACCAGCAACAAGACCTGCTTATTGAGTTTCTTAGCTCTCAAGTAGAGTCTATACAAGAACAAATGGAAGGTATGATGTCCAACACTGTGAATATTAAACGGGCTCAAGAAGATATTGAGAAGATGTTAGAGGATATTGAATCCTTAAAAAACAGTATGAGAGAAGCAAATGGAGGTCATTAGTATTATTGTTATGTTTATGTTCGGTAATATGAACGACCAAGAAAATCAGTTGACACAGTATATTCCTATGGAATCTCTATCATCTTGCATGAAAGAAGTACGAGCAATTAAGAAAAACCAGACTGGATTTAGTAAAGATGCGTTTTGTGGCCCTGCTATTGTAGAAATAAAAAACGGAGAAGTAGTGGCATTACATACCTCAATTCCTAAAGGAGCTACAGTAGTTAATGCAGATATTGACAGCGAAACCTTCAGAAGGTGGTCAATTCGTGCAAAAGAAAGATGGAATAAAAAATGAGCTTAGAAAGTTACGTTTGTGTCGTGTGGGTAGATGCAGAAAACGAGGCAGCTTGGGTGATGCCGTCTGATATTGCAGAACACAAACTTCCTGTTGTTTATACGGTTGGCTGGCGTTTACCTAGTAAACATCCTGACGTAATCGCTGTTGCACAGTCTGTAGGGCCAAATATGTTTGATGAAGAAGTTGGAGGTATTTGGTATATACCAGTAGGCATGGTTCAACGTATTGTAAAGCTCAAAGACCACCCATTATTACCACTACCTGTTCCTAATATATAAAATAGAAAGAAAATCCAATGACTGAAACTACTCCAGCACCAATAACATCACAATTTGAAGGCTTACCAATAGAAACTCTAATTGCAGCACCATTATTAGCAGCCGCCGAAGGCCAAAAGTCGTTAGCACACACTACTGCATCATTCATAAAAGAAATTGGACTAAATGAACAAGGCGAGACTATTGGCGTAAAATTCCAAATGAATGATGGTGAAAAAGACGTAGAGCTTAACGCACCATTGCTTTCGATTGTTAATGTTCCAAGTTTGATGGTGGATACTATAGACGTTGATTTTCAAATGGAAGTATCTGCACAACAGGCTTCAAATAATTCAACTGAAGTTTCTGCTGAAGTAAAAGCCTCTGGTGGTTTTGCCTGTTGGAAAGCCTCTTTTACTGGAAAAGTATCTCACAGTAATTCTAGCAACCGATCTAGCGATTCATCAGCAAAATACCAAGTAAAAGTCCACGGTAAGCAAGAGAAGCCTGAAGGGTTGAACCGAATGTTGGATTTATTAAACAGCACTATTGGTCAAAACCCTGCGACACCGACACCTAAAGTAACACCTCCTAAACAACAGGGCTAACATGAATTGGGGCGTACACCAGGGAAACTTTTTAGATCATCTTACAAAGGCTTTATTTGACGCAGTATGTCAGGCACAATCGCTTGCAGAAAACCAACATATACAAGCATTGCAGAAATATGTTAATGAAGATGGTACGCCTAAATGTTTAGAGTTGGTAATCAGCGGTGAAAAAGTAAATATACCTTTGATTACTTTAGCTCCAACAAGCTCAATTAAAATCAAAGAGCTAACAATGGAGTTAAAGGTAAAACTTAATAATTTCGGGAAAAGAAAATCAGGCGTACAGGGTGGTATTTACGAAGGTGATGATGCTGGAGCAATATCAGTTGATCTTGGTTCTAGCATCATACCCACCCGTAATACCTATGCAGATTTGAAAATAGTTTTTGAAGGAACCGACCCACCTGAAGGTCTTGTTCGGCTAAACAACAATTTAATAAAGCAAATACCGTAAAATGGACATAGAAATACCATACGCACCAAGACCACAGCAGTTTAATCTTCATGCTGACCCATCTCGATTTAAAATTTGCGTAAGCCACAGACGTTGGGGTAAAAGTGTCTATGCTATAACAGAGCTTCTCAGAAAAGCCTTAGAAATACAGACTGAACGTAGTGATGGCAGGTTTATGTACCTTGCTCCGTATTACAGGCAAGCAAAGCAAGTAGCTTGGGATTATCTTTGTTACTACACAAGAGATATACCAGGAACAAAAATAAACCAATCTGAGTTAAGAGTTGACTTGATTAACGGCAGTAGAATACGTCTAGCTGGAGCTGGTGATGACCCAGATGCTCTCCGAGGGATTTTTCTTGATGGGATTGTATTAGACGAGTATGCAGATATGAGTCCGAGAGTGTGGAGCGAAATTTGTAGGCCAGCCTTGGTAGATAGAAAAGGGTGGGCAATCTTTATTGGAACGCCAAAAGGAAAAAATCATTTTTGGCAGTTGTATGAAAATGCAGAAAAGGATAAAGAGTGGACAAGGTATTTATTTAAAGCATCCGAGACTGGAGTTGTAGCTCCAGAAGAATTAGAAGCAGCCCGAAAAGAAATGGGCGAAGATGAATTTCAGCAAGAATTTGAATGTTCTTGGTCAGCAGCAATTAAAGGAAGTTATTATGGGTCGATTATCGAAGAAGCTGAAAGTGATGGTAGAGTTAGCAAGGTTGAGGTTGACCCTGCTCTCCCCGTTCACGTTGCTTGGGACTTGGGCATCTCAGACAGTTGCAGTCTTTGGTTTTTTCAAGTCACAATGGGCGAAGTTCGTTTCGTGGATTTCTATGAACATTCGGGGGTAGGGCTTGAACATTACGTCAAGGTAATGGAGCAAAAAGGATACTGGTATGGGGATGACTGGCTCCCCCATGATGCCAAGGTTAGAGAGCTAGGAACAGGCCGAACCAGGGCAGAAACCTTGATAAATATGGGTCGTAGACCCCGAATTGTAACCAACCACAAAGTAGAAGATGGTATCAATGCAGCAAGGCTGTTATTGCACCATTGTTGGTTTGATGAATTAAATTGTGAACAAGGCATCAATTCTTTGCGTAGTTATCAGAGAGAGTGGGATGATGTGAAGCGTGTATTTCGCAAAACACCTTTACATAATTGGGCTTCTCATGCAGCAGACAGTTTTCGTTACGCTTCAATGGCTTATAGAAATATACAACCTGAAAAGAAAACTATAGGGCTACAAGAAACACTTTTACAAAAAAGTACACTTGACGAGATGTGGAATATACACGATAAGGAAAATATTAATAATTTAAAGCCAAGAATATAGTGAATATACAAGAAGAACAATTATTTAGCCTAGAAGAAGCTGACCTTGAACCGGTAGCCAATATCTTATCATCACCTGATAAAATAATTATTAAAACTGAGATAACGGAAGAACCGCAAGGTTTTACTGGGCCAAAGAAAAAGAAACGAACAAAGATTGTTCTTGAACCAGAGGATCTTATGACAGAGGAGATGCCCTCAGAGATGCCCTTGATGCAAGGGCCAGCACCTATGAGGTTTGCTACTCCTCCACCATTTCCTCAACAGCCAGAGCAACAAATGGTTAGTAATATGAACCAAATGATGCCGAGAATGGTATAAAAACAGTAAAGTACCGATATGGCAAACGAAACAAGAAAAGAACAAGAGGATTTATACGGAACTGCTTTGTTTTGGCAAAAAGAGCTAGACCAAGCAAGCGAGTATGAAAAAGTTTGGAGACAAAGAGGTAATTCTATTGTTGACAGATACCGTGATGAGAGAGAGGGTTACTCAATATCAGGGGGAACGGCTAAGAAATTTAATATTCTTTGGTCTAACACAGAAACACTAAAAGCAGCACTACTGGCTAGAATGGCAAAGCCAGATGTTCGCAGAAGATTCAACGAACCTAATCCTGTTGGTAGGCAAGTAGCAATCCTTTTAGAAAGAGCTTTACAGTATGAGTTAGAAACTCATAAATCAAACATTCCTGTCACTTCTGCCCTTGAGGATTATCTTCTTCCAGGCAGAGGCGTTGTGTGGGTTGTATATGAGCCAATTTTGATTACAGAAAAAGTAACTGTTGAATTAAAAGACAAAGATAATGAAACTATTGAAAAAGTAACTGACGAAATTGAACGTGTGGGAGATCAGCGTTGCAGATTTGAGTATGTTCATTGGGAAGATTACCGAGAAAGCCCATCAAGAAGATCAGAAGATGCAACATGGAGAGCTAGGCGACATCTTTTAACTAGAGATGAGCTTATACAGCGTGGTTTTAAGGATGCACATGACATACCTTTGAATTGGATGCCAGAATCCAACGAATATAATGAAAATGAATTATATAATAGAGCAGAAGTTTGGGAGATTTGGGATAAAGTACGGTTAAGAAGAATATTTGTTGCTACAGGCTACAAAGAAGTTTTAGCTGATGACGAAGATCCTTATAATTTAGAAAATTTCTATCCATGTCCTACGCCATTGCTAGCAGTAAAAACCACCAATACGTCTATTCCAATACCAGAATATACGCTTTATCAAGATCAAGCTGACGAATTGGACAGAATAACAACAAGAATTTCTTTTTTAATTGAAGGTTTAAAGCGTAGAGGTGTTTATGACGCAGGTGTTCCGGAACTTGCACATTTGGCAAACGCAGGGGATAACGAGTTTGTTCCTTCTGAAAATTTTGCAAACTTATCTCAAAAAGGCGGATTAGCAGGAGCGTTTCAAACAGAACAAATTGGTGAAATTTCAACTGTTATAAATGGTCTATATCAACAGCGTAGTGCAGTATTGCAGATAATATACGAAGTAACAGGTATAAGCGATATTCTTAGAGGAAGCACAAAAGCGTCTGAGACTGCGACTGCACAGCAACTTAAAGCACAATATGGGTCTATGCGGTTACGCAGAAGGCAAGACGACATACAAACATATATTCGTGATTTATTCCGAATTAAAGCAGAACTTATTGCAGAGAATTACGAGCCAGAGATATTGGAAAAAATGACTGGGATTTCAGTCACTCCTGAGATGCTTTCAATTATGCGTGAAGATAAGTTGAGAGGGTATATTATTGATATACAAACAGACTCTACTGTATTTGAAAACGAAGAAGAAGAAAAGAAAAATAGAATACAGTTTGCAGACACGCTAGGAGCATACCTTGTAAAAGCAGTAGAAATTACCCAAGCAGCCCCAGATTTGACTCCGTTAGCTTTTCAAATTGTTAAATTTGTGTCCGGTGCTTGGAAAGTAGGAAGAAATTTTGAGGATATAATAGACCAGACAGAGGGGGCAATTATGCAACAATTAGAAGCCTCTAAACAGCAACCGCAAATTTCTCCGGAACAACAGATGCAACAAGAAAAATTGCAAGCACAAATGCAAATGGAACAATTAAGGCAACAGGGAAAACTTGCAGATATTAATAGTAAGGAACGTGCCGAAACACAGAAAGTCCAAGAAGAAAGCCGAGCTTCATCAGAGAGAGTGCAGTCAAAAGAAGATTTAGCAATGTTAGAAGCAGAGCTTAAATTGGCTTCAGGGGGCGGTTAATGGGGAAATACGAAGATAACTACAATCAAATTATGTGGAATAAAAGAAAAGCCAGAATTAGAACTATACGGTTAAAAAATAACGCTCCTACTTTCTATGTAGTTAAAGATATTGAGCCTTTTGTAAGTCCTATTGATAAATCTGTTGTTTCTAGCAGAAGTGGGCTTAGAGAGCATGAAAAGAAACATAATGTAAGACAAATCGGTAACGATTGGTCAGGGAGTTCTAAACCTACAAATTGGGAGAACATGACAAATGGAAGAAAATAAAGAGATTATCCCCGAAAGTGGGGCAAGTTCAGAACGAGATCAAGCACAAGTTTTAGATGGCATTTTGGAAAGTGCTATCGGTGGAGAGCTTTTAAGCAGCGAAACGCCCACTCCAACAGACAATATAGCTGCCGTAGAACATGACACGGAAGAAAGCGAAGTCCAACCAGACCCATCTGCTGATACCGTCAAAGAAGGCCAAGAAGAAGAAGCAGAGGTCAGTCTTGAGGCAGATGAAGAATCTGTTGACGACTCAGACCCAAAACATATTTCTGCTCCTAAAACATGGCCTAAAGAACAACGTGAAGCGTTTGAAGCTCTCCCTGAAGATCAGCAAAGTTTTATGCTGAAAAGAGAGAAAGAACGTGACGCTGCGTTCACCCGTAAGACCTCAGAACTAGCCGAGCAGCGAAAAGAAGCTCAGAGCGTGTTAGATGTTGTCAAGCCTTATGAAACGCAAATGAGAGCGAATGGCATACAGCCCGAAGAATATATCGCAAGGCTTATGACCTATGACCAGGCGTTACGACAAAATCCCAAACAAACTATTGAGCATCTCGCCCAGCATTACGGTGTGAATTTGAAGTCTAACGAATCAGGCGTGGATCAACAGCCCTTGTATCAAGAGCCTGTTGACCCTCAGTATCAACAACTGCAACAACAGTTAGATGAACAAGGCAAGTATCTAAGATCAATGCAAGAGTCTCAACAAAACGCACAATATAGCGAACTTGTGGGAAAAGTAGAAGGTTTTGCTAACGAGAAAAGCTCGTCAGGAGAACTAAAGCACCCACATTTCGAGAAGTTGCGTGAACGTATGGGAAGGCTTGTAAACGCAGGTGAGGCAAAAGATTTAAAACAGGCTTATAATATGGCTTTACGATTAGATGAAGATTTGTATAAAGAAGCAATCCAGTCTGAAAGAAAAGCTGTAGCAACAAAAGAGGAAGAAAGAAGAAAGGTTGCCGTTGAAAAAGCTAAACGTGCAAAGCCATCTTCTTCTGGCTCTCCGCCAAGAGGCTCTGTCAAACAATCTGGCCTAGATGACCTGCTGCGTGATTCGATAGCGAGCATTTAATCATCTGACGTTGTTCCTATAGTGGGAATAAAAAAATGGCGAGTCCGAATAGTACTTATACGGAAATTGTCACCACAACTCTCGCAGGCTATTCTAAGACAATGGCTGACAATATTACGAACAACAATGCGTTGCTTCGTCATATTGACCGTGATGGAAATAAATCTCCAGCCACAGGTAGAACTATTGTCCAAGAACTAGAGTATGCTACGAACTCCACTGTTAAGTGGTATTCAGGCTACGAAGTCTTAGATACGTCAACGAGTAATGTTTTCACAGCCGCAGAATACGACTACAAGCAACTTGCTGGTAATGTCGTAATCTCTGGTTTGGAACAGGTGGAGAACAGCGGTAAAGAGCAGATTTTTAATCTTCTTAAAAGCCGTATCCGTAACCTTGAGAAATCACTCAAAAATACAATGGCTACTTCGCTTTATGCGGATGGCACAGGAACCAGCGGAAAGGATCTTGGTGGCTTACAGCTACTCGTTCCAGGAACCGTAGGTAATACAGTAGGTGGTATTAATTCTACCACTTATTCATTTTGGCAGAATCAGGTTTATGACTTCTCAACAGAAGGCGTAACTGCTTCCGCTACTACAATACAGTCTGCTATGAACACTTTATGGCTGGCTACAATACGAGGTGCAGACCGCCCGAAGGTTATCGTTGGTGGTACAACATATTTTGGTTTCTACTGGTCATCTCTCCAGAGTAACCAAAGGTTTGTATCTGACGATTCTGCTTCAGCAGGATTTATGAACTTAATGTTTATGGATGCTCCTGTTTATTATGACGATCAATGCACCGCTACGAGAATGTACTTCCTCAATACCGACTATCTGTTCTTACGTTATGCAGAAGGTCGTGAGTTTGTACCTCTCGGTGAAAAGGCTTCTGTCAACCAAGACGCTATGGTAATGCCCGTTGCTTGGGCAGGTAACTTAACCTGCTCAAACCGTGCGCGCCAAGGCGTTATTCAGGCATAGGGGTTTTTGAACAATGACATACACAACACAATCTGCTATCGGTATAGCCTTTGACAACGGAACTGAATCTACTCCAAGTCAGGTCGTTGGCACAAGAATGGTCGGAATCGATAGTGCTGAATGGTTATATATTACGGCTGGTTCAGCAATCGCACAGTATGATGCAGTAACCGTTACAGAGGCTTTTTCTGGAGTTCCAGCAACTAAAGCTCTCATTGACGATCATCATATCTTTTCGGTTGCACCAGCAGCCATTTCATCTGGTGAATATGGTTGGGTTCAGCTTACAGGAGTAACCACAATTAATGTGCTTGCTTCTTGTGCTGCTGATACTCAGCTTTTCTCAACAGCTACGGCTGGTTCATTAGATGATGCGTCAACCTCACAGACCGCAGTAAACGGTATCGTGCTTACTACAGCACGAGGTGGAACTGCTGGCTCTGCTCCTGGTTTGATGACATGGCCTATGACTGCTCACGCTTAAAGTAAACAGTGACGGGGGGAGTTAATCTCCCCCCCGAACTAATAGAAGGGAAAAAAGATGCCTAGTGATTATGATGATTTAAGAATTAGTTTTATTGACGGAGAAGAAGGGGTAGCTGATACTATAGAAATCCGTAGGATTGGTAATCGGGATAATGTTTTCTATAAAGTATCGGAAAAGATAGATTTTTTAAAAGCAGCCTTTCCAAAAGAATATGAAGCATATTTAAAAAGGCAAGAAGATCCAAAGAAATCCATTAAGCCAGTAAAAATTGACGGTACAGAACTTACAGAAGTAGATGGAATATCTAAAAGAAGATCAGAAACCTTGAAAAGACATGAAGTGCATACAGTTGAACAATTAGCAAATCTTTCTGATGTTTCATGTAATGGAATAGGAACTGAGTATTTAGAGTTGAGAAAAGAAGCTAGAAAATATTTAATGGATAAATCGGGGCAATTCCCTAGACAGGTGGTCGGATGACACTACTAACGATCTGCCAAGACGCAGCTAATATTATAGGCATACCCAAGCCTGCCGCTGTTACATCTTCTACAGATACTTCTGTAATCCAACTTCTTTCTGTTGCTAACCAAGAGGGGAAATCCTTAGTACGGTCATACCCTTGGAATGTAATAACTAAAGAAGGTAGTTTTACTACAGCCGCAGCCGAAAGTCAGGGAGCTATGACTACGATTGCTAGTGACTTTGGCAGGTTTTCTAATAATACAATGTGGAATAGAACTACAGACCGAAAATACTATGGCCCAATAACAGACTCACAATGGCAAAGATTAAAGGCTACAGTAAGTTCTGGAGTAACAAACTATTTTCGTATTAGAGGTAATCTTTTAATTATTCAGCCAAACCCAACCGTTTCTCAAAGTGTTTTCTTTGAATATATTTCTAAGAATTGGGTGATTGCTTCTGGTTCTTCTGCTAACGCAGATAAGTTTAGTGGAGATAGCCAAACTTCAGTTCTTGAAGAAGATTTAATAACACTGGGAGTAGTCTGGAGATTTTTAAAGATTAAAGGTTTGCCATACGAGCAACAGTATGTCGAATACCAAACTAGACTTGCAGATTATCAAATGCAAGATGGAGCTAAACCAATACTGCAAATGGGTGGCCCAAGGGCTGTTATACTTGCAGTCAACGAGCCGGAAGGAAACTATGCCGGTGTATCATAAAGGAACAAATAAATGCCAGTAGTAGATGGAAAACATTACGCATATACCAAGTCCGGTATGGCTGCTGCAAAAAGGGCTAAGAAAGCCAAAGGCGGTAAAGGTGAGTCATTGTACGGGAAAAACCACAGACAAGTCCCACCACACAATACGCATGGAACATTTAACCCTGCCAAGCCTACGGAAAACATTAGAGGTTAGTGCGATTATTGTACCTCAAGTTATTTTTATTTGCTTTATTATGTACTGGGTTCATATCAATGGCTGATGACAAAATTAGACTTTCGCCTGAAATTCTTGATGTTTTGGAACAAAAGGAAATCGAGGGAGAGGATCTTGATACTCTTTTAAATTTGGCAAAAGCTATTTCTGACTTTGAATCTAATTCAGATGTTTCTGCTGTTCAAAAAGATGGTGGCCCTGCAAGGGGAATGTACCAGTATGAACAGCCTTCGGCTAAAACCGCAGTTAATCGAGCTGAAGGATTTAAAGTAAAAGCTCCTTGGCTACAGAAATTAAAAGAAAATAATTTTGATGTTGTAGAAGCAGGTCTAAATAAGCAAGAACAGACAGAATTATTTATTCTCGATCATCTAGGGGCAATAAACAATTTTACTAAAACAATAAAAGAAAACAATCCGTCTAAATGGTTTGATTATTGGACAAAATATCACAAAAGAGCAGAGCCTACTGAAGAAGAAAGAATAAGATGGGAGTCAATGAATGTGCCTTCTACTCCTGTAGATGAACAGTCTGCCGAGTTATTTCTTCGTGATGCAATGGCTCCTAGAGTGAACCCAACGAGAGAAAGACAAATGTTTGCGAGGGCAATAGCAAATGGCTAAAGATTTATTTGGAACAATGATGGGTAGGGCATTACAACGCCAAGCTCCACAAGGACACATGACAGCCTTTATTACGCAAGGAGAGGCAGATGTATTGAGATCATTAGGTGGTGGAGTTAGTCCGAATGGTGGTCAGATTATGCAGAATGGTATTCCTTCTTTTCAAAATATGTATTCAGATATGGCTAGGGATTACGGTGTCAGCGAGCAATATATAGCAGATCCATTGATGGCTAACATAAAAAATACAATAGACGAGAGCATTAGAAAACAAGCAGCACGAAAGGAAGCGGCAGAACGAGCTGCGGCTGATTTTGAAAACCAGGCAAATATAGATTTTAGCAATCTTCCTGTCGTACATCCTACGCATACATACCAACAAACATTAAATGAAGGGCCGTTTAGTGGGGGGATTATTCCTGAATACAGCAAAGATTCGACTAAATTAAACGATTTGAATGGAAAACCGATTCCGACTTTTGAGGATCAGTCTGTCTATAGTCAAAAGGCGACTCCTATAGAAAGTGACAGTTATTTACAAAATTTAAGAAATCATCCTATCTCTCAAGGACTCTTACATTTATTTTCTCCTGTGGCTCAAGCCAAGGCATTGTATGGGGCTTTTTCTAATCGGGAGCCTAGAACAGCTTTACAACTACAGGCTGATAAAGATGTGCGAAATGCAAAAACTCCGGAAGAAATAGATAAAGCTATATATGATTATCAAAGATTTTACGAAAGTAGAAAACCTCCTATTGAAGATTT
>Ga0114934_10001951_pt1 | contig 13332 bp, 3 predicted proteins | sample 4SBtaG_2_FD_99695 | JGI IMG/M metagenome (GOLD analysis project Ga0114934, IMG submission 99695) | Deep subsurface microbial communities from Kolumbo volcano to uncover new lineages of life (NeLLi) - 4SBTROV10_white metaG | ecosystem: Environmental > Aquatic > Marine > Volcanic ... | reverse complement strand
TCTGATGTGATTGATCAGTGGGGCCATTCATATCCAACAACATCTGACACTGCTCAGACACTGATAGTTAGACCGCTAATCTCTGTCAGCAAGGATGTAAGCCTCACGGATGCATATCCGGGCGATGTTCTTATGTATGAGATCAGCTACGACAATACCGGGCACTCCTCTGCGAATGTGAATATAACCGATATACTGCCCGTTGGTCTAATCTTCAGAAACTCTTCAATTGTGCCCACTGGCCAGTCCGGTCTCACTTATTTCTGGAATGTGACCGCCGCCGCTCTGAGCACCAATACACTATTCATCAACTGCACGGTTGATATGTCCGTGGGTGATGCAACGGTCCTTACCAATAACGCGAGCCTTATCTATGCTTCCACAAACGGAGTTATATGGGATGGCGGCTCTGACAGTGCCAGTACAACAATCCACAGGCCGGTTATCTCGGTTGATAAAACGGTTGATATGGCCGTTGTCAGTCCAGGAGGTATTCTGGTCTATACGATAGCATTCGATAATACAGGAGATACCGCCCAGAATGTTATGGTTGCCGATTCTCTGCCTGCTGATGTGGCATATCTATCGGATGACAGTGGAGTTAATCATACAACCTCTGGCAGCACACTCTTCTGGAACTTCTCGTCTGTTTCTTCTGGCAGTTATCTGTTTAACATAACCGTTCAGGTGAATTCCAACACGCCCTCCGGGGCGGTCTTAAACAATTCTGTTCTTATCTCATACACCTCAGGGAACGGTCTGGAGGCAGGTAATGATTCCGATTATGCGGAGAGTATTGTCTCAGCAATCGTTGTTTCGAAGGTTGTTGATAAATCCTATGTCTCTGCTGGTGAGTATCTGAACTATACAATTTATTTCAACAATACCGCGGATGTGGTGGCCAATCATGTCTGGATAAACGATACACTTCCTGATGGAGTAACATTTGTTTCATCCACATACAATTCCACTGCAGTTTCGCCCGATAGCAGCATTGGACAGCTCTACAGGTGGCACTTCACCAATGTTTCGGCCAGCAGCAAGAACATGCTCGTTGTAACAGTACAGGTTGATTCAACTGTCTCTCCGGGCCAAGAATTGAGAAATACTGTCTTCCTGAACTATACCGATGACTCCGACAATCTCATGCAGGAGTCGTATTCAGAGGCTGTTTCGTGGGTTCGGGCACCAGCGATAACTGTTTCCAAGACTGTGAACATGGCAACAGCGGAGCCTGGTGATACCCTGATATACACCATATACTACAACAATACCGGAAGCGATACTGCTGCTGATGTCTGGATAAACGATACCCTTCCTGCAGGCCTGACATTCATTAACAGCACGGAAGAGGGAGCCAGAAGTGGATATTCATGGCATTTCTCCAATGTTTCCAATGGCTCGCACAGCTTACAGATTACGGTACAGATAAATGTGGATGTTGCAGATGGCACGGTTCTGAACAATACAGTATCATGCGATTATACATCTGCAGGCGGGGTCTCGATGCCTTCTTCCTCGGATTATGCGACTACTCTGGTTGTGCGGCCTCTCATCACTGTCCAGAAAACTGTCTCTAGCGTAGTTGCGGAACCTGGAGATACTGTGATATACACCATATACTACAACAACACCGGGAATGGAACGGCGGCCGATGTCTGGATAAATGATACCCTTCCTGCGGAAGTGAGTTATCAGTCGGACACGAGCGGTTATATTCCATCGATATCCGGAGGGACCTATTCATGGCAATTCCATGATGTTGCACCCGGCAGCCATTCCTTCCAGATATATGTACTCGTAGTTGCCAATGTGGACAATCTCTCTGTGACCAATAATGTCTTATCCAATTATACGGGCAGCAATCACCAGCCTCTTGTAAACTCTGAATCCAGCGACACCGCCACATTCACCATCGTGCGGCCTGTTATAACAGTTGAGAAGATTGTCAATGCGGCTACTGCATATCCCGGCGATACACTGACATATACAATATACTACAATAATACAGGCAATCACTCCGCAGCCGATGTCTGGATAAACGATACCCTGCCGGATTCAACGGTTGTTTCATGGCACTTTACGGATGTTTCTGTGGGTTCTCATAACATCACACTGAACTACACCGTTCCCACAAGCGCAAGCGACGGAGAGAATCTCACAAATACCGTGATATGTGAATATTCTAGTTATGCGGGCAATCCCTATGAGAGAAGCGATGCAGAGGCAAGCACCCATGTGATTGCACCGGTTATTGTGGTTGTGAAGCAGGTGGACCTGCCGGTGGCCACGATAGGCGATGTGCTTAATTATACAATATACTTCAACAATACCGGTTCCGGAACTGCGGGGACTGTCTGGATAAATGATACTCTGCCTGCAGGACTGGACCCGATCTCCGGAAACTACAGCGATGCAGGCGGTACGATGGTTACTCCGGGTCATTGGGTATTCAATAATGTTGCACCCGGACTTCATAGTTTCTACTTTACTGTCCGTGTGAACTCTTCTGTTGCGGATAATACGACCCTTGTCAATCGGGTCTCTCTTGATTATCTGGTTAACAGCGGTCTGAACGGTCAGAGAACATCAAGCGCCGCTTCTACAGTGATATATCGGCCGATGATTCTCGTGCAGAAGACGGTTGATATTACAGCGGCCAGTCCGGGCGATTATCTGAATTATACGATATATTACAACAATACAGGACATGCATCTGCGGGCGATGTCTGGATAAACGATACTCTTCCTTCATATGTTACATTCGTAGGCAGCAGCGACGAGCCGCACAGGATTGCAGATTATGTATGGCATCTCATGGATGTTTCACCCGGTACTCACTCACTCACCGTTACGGTGCATATCCTCCCGGATGTCCAGTCCGCATCGATTACAAACTGGGCCTTCCTCAACTATACTACCAATGCTGGCGTACTTCTTGAGGAGTCCAGTGATTCTGCAAATACGGTGGTAAATGCCCCATTCATAGTTGTTTCCAAGACTGTAGACAGCCCTACGGTCTATCCGAACGGCACTCTTATCTATACGATATACTATAATAACAGCGGCTCAGCGAGCGCAGGCGATGTCTGGATAAACGATACTCTGCCTGCAGGAGTAACATACCAGTCGGATACCAGCGGTATTGCTCATAATGTTTCCGGGAGCACCTATTCATGGCACTTTACCTCTGTTTCTCCCGGCAATCACAGCTTCACCGTGACGACCTCCGTTGGCGACCTTGCGGACGGAACAACTCTTGTTAATACTGTTAGCTGCGAATACACCGCACTGAATGGGCTTGTTATGGTTCCAAGCTCTGCTTCCACCACGACAAATGTTGTTCGGCCTATTATTTCCGTTCAGAAGAGTGTTAACTCTGACACTGCCTATCCGGGGGATACGCTTGTTTATACAATAACATTCGATAATACTGGCCACGCTACAGCTTCCAATGTCTGGATAAACGACACGCTTCCTTCACAGGTTGTCTATCTGTCGTCCAGTATTGCCTATGAGAGTCATACAGGTAATCTCTATGTCTGGCACTTAACTGATGTAGCTCCTGGCCATCATTCCTTTACAATAAATGTAATCGTGCTTTCGACCACTCCCGATAATACGGACCTTACAAACAGGGTTGAGGCGAATTATACGACCCCCTTCTCCACATACTATGGAGGCAATGATACTGCTCTCACTCATATAATAAGGCCGGTCTTCAATCTTGTTAAGGTGGTGGACCACGCAGTTGCAAGCCCAGGAATGTTCCTTAACTATACCATCTACTACAACAACACAGGTCATGGTATTGCTGATAATGTCTGGATAAACGATACCCTGCCGTCCGATGTCATCTTCGTGAACAGCAGCGATGAGGCCAGCAGAACAGGCACAACATGGCACTTTGTTAATCTGGGCCCAGGAAATTATATTCTTACTGTAACGGTGCAGGTGAACACCACGGCTTCTCCCGGAGATATAACGAACTATGTCTATCTCGATTATGAATACGGGAGCCTTTCGGACAGTACTACTACGGCGATAACCTCTCTGGCGACTGTAAAAACAGTCAGTGTTTCGCATGCAACGCCCGGAGATACGCTTACCTATACCATCTGGTACAATAACACCGCCTCCGTTAATGCGGGAGATGTTTGGATAAATGATACCCTCCCATCAGGTGTTACTTTCTACAACGCCACTGCGGGTTATATCCAGACAGGACTGACATACAGCTGGCATTTCTCCAATGTTCCCCATGGCAGTCACTACCTGACAATAAATGTGACCATCAATGCCACCACTCTGCCCGGAACCATTCTAAGAAACTATGTTCATCTGGATTATACAATGAATGGAACGAAGATGCCATCATCTGAGGACTGGGCAGTTACGAATGTGGATAGACCGATTATAACCGTAAATAAGGTTGTGAATCTGTCGGAAGCAACGCTGGGAACCTATCTTAACTACACAGTCTATTACAACAATACAGGAACAGCACGCGCAAATGATGTCTGGATAAACGATACCCTACCAACGGGTGTTAGCTTTGTCAACAGCAGTGCAGAGGCCAATAGAACAGGCACAGAGTGGCACTTCGAGAATGTGACGGTTGGAGACCACAGTTTCAACTTCACCGTGGTTGTGAACATCTCTGCTCTGATTGATGATTCCTATCTGATTAATCATGTATTCCTGAACTACACCGATCAGCAGAACAACAGCCTTGAGGAGAGCAGTGCGTCCGCATCAACTCACTTTACAAGACCGGATATAACCGTTTCAAAGATTGTTGACAGGGCGACTGCAGCGCCCGGTGATACGATGGTTTACACTGTTTATTACAACAACACTGGCTTTGGCACAGCAGGCGATGTATGGGTAAACGAGACATTCTCTCCCGATGTGGCATTTGTAACAAGCAGTGCAGAAGGTGCGAGGACCGGCACATCATGGCACTTCACCTCTGTTTCTCATGGTCCCCACAGCTTCACCATAACCGTAACGGTCAATGCCGGAGTTTCCAATGGCACCGTGCTGCTGAATACCGTCGAGCTTAATTATACAACATCTGCCGGCTTCTCGCTTACTCCATCAAACGATTCCGCATCAACCACCGTCCTCGTTACAGCGGTTGGACTGGGTAAGATAGCCGACAGAACAACCGCATATCCCAGAGAGATAATCACATATACGATATTCTTCAATGTAACGGGTGCCTACGCACAGGATGTATGGATAAACGACACTCTCCCATCAGGTGTCAGTTATTATTCCGGCCCAACAGGTATTGAACACACTTCCAGCGGTCAGTTCCACAGCTGGCATCTGACAGATGTGCAGGTAGGAGACCACAATATTATTATTCAGGTTATGGTATCTGCTGATGCTACCAACGGAACAGTACTCACCAATTCCGTTCTTCTTAACTACACAAACTGGGAAGGAACCGGCATGCCTGAAGTTGGACCAGCAACATTCGATGTTACTGTTCTGCGGCCGGTAATCAGCATTTCCAAGACTGTTGATAGAGATACGGCCTATCCGGGAGATTATCTGAACTATACAATTACGGTTTCCAATACGGGAAGCCCTGCTTCTGATGTTTGGGTGAATGATACCCTGCCTGCAGGAGTAATATACCTGTCGAATACCAGTGGTGTTGCTCATAATGTTTCAGGGAGCACATATTCCTGGCACTTTACTTCTGTCTCCGGTACGATGACATTTACCATAACTGTTCTTGTAGCGACCACAAACAACGGAGATGTTCTGCATAACTCTGTTTCATGCGAGTATGTTGCAGGCGGTTATTCCTATGCCGATGTGCCGAATGCAACAGCAGACACAACCGTCATAAGGCCAATAATCACCATCTCGAAGAGCGTTGATAAATCCACGGCCAGTCCTGGAGACCTGCTCACCTATACAATAACTTACAATAATCTCGGAGACGGAACGGCCCACAGAGTCTGGATTAACGACACTCTCCCGTGGGGAACCGAATGGGTATCGGATACCTCTGGAGTAAGTCCGCTCTACTGGGGCAATATATACAACTGGACATTTACAGATGTAGGTCCCGGTCCCCATCTCTTCACGGTTACTGTAAGGGTGAACAGTTCTGTTTCGGATGGTGCTCTGCTTAACAACACAGTAAGCGCTTCATACAGGCAGAGCAACGGTATGATATATCTGAGCAACAGTGACTATGCCACCACTCTTATAAGACGGGCCAATTTCACATTCAATCTGACAGAGAGCCCATCTCCGCTTTATCCGGGCGATAGCGGTAGATATACCCTAACATTCAACAGCACCGCAAGCTCCTATTCTGATGTAACGCTAACTCTGGTTATGCCTGATGGCCTGACATATGTTTCAGACAGTTCTGGGCGTCATCCTCTCAGAGATGGAAACAATCTCACATGGACATTCTACGATGTCTCACCCTATTCATCCACCTCTTTCAATCTGGACTTTGTGCTACAGACCGGCATAGGGGATAATGTGCTCCTGACGGCCACTGGATACCTGGACTACACAGGAACAAACGGATACCAGTATCCTCAGTTGAGTCGTAGTGCAGACCTGCTGGTCATCCGACCGATTATGGATGTCTCAATAATAGCTGACAGGACGGAGGCACGGCCAGGAGATAACATTGTTTACACAATCTACTACAACAACACGGGACATGGAGATGCCAGCACTGCTGTGATTGCCCTTAACATAAGCGGCCCGTATACCTATCTTTCAGATACCTCCCCTGTTTCTTACAGCAGGGTCTCTGGAGAATACATATTCACTCTTTCCAATGTTGGGCCCGGCCCCCATTCCTTCACGGTTACCGTCAATGCCAACAGTACGAGAGAGGAATGGCGATAGCATCTCAGCCGCATCTCTTCTTAACTATGAGATAAGCAATGGTCTTTCCTTTAATCCGAGCAGTGATTCTGTGGTAACCGATATTGTGAGTCCGGTGATGAGACTCGACAAGAGCGTCAGCCCCGGTACAGGCAGTCCTGGTGGAATTGTTGTATTTACAATCACATACTCCAATGTTGGCTCGGCGAATGCCACTGATGTCTGGATAAACGATACCCTGCCTAATGGTCTGACATTCATTACCAGCAGTGATGAGGCCAACAGAACCGCTATGAGCTGGCACTTTACGGATGTTGCACCTGGAACATATAGCTTCACGATAACCGTGAGAATAGATGGCGATGTTCCTGATGCTGCACATCTTGTCAACACGGCAACCCTTGAGTACATCGGCTCGAATGAGACCCTCAGTCAGTCCGCTACCGTTGTATCCTTCAGGCCGATGATTCAGGTGGTCAAGATTGCAGACCTCTACAATGTGACTGCAGGCTCTTATGTTAACTACACCATCTACTACAACAACACCGGGAGCGGTACAGCGGGTGATGTCTGGATAAACGATACCCTGCCAAGTGGCCTGACATTCATTACCAGTACTGATGAGGCCAGCAGAACAGGCATGAGCTGGCACTTTACAGATGTCGGCTTCGGTTCACACTGGCTGACTCTAACGGTCCGCGTCAACGATACCGCTTCTGCTGGGACTCTGGTCAACAGTGTGGTTTCTGATTATACTGCAGAGAGCGGCTTGTGGCTCGGGCGTTCCAGCGATAGCGTGGTCATAACGATCTCTGCACTGCCCCTACCCAGTGTCGATAATGGGCCTGTGATATACCACACTCCGGTCGATAGAGCGTGCGCTCTTGTGGACATAAACATAACCGCAACAGTTACGGACGACTTTGGAGTTTCCCATGTCTATCTCTTCTACACTACCGTTGGAGATTCCTCATTTAACAGAACACAGATGTTACTCGTTTCTGGCGATGCTCTGAATGGAACATATACTGCAACAATACCCGGTCAGGTCTGGAAGGGGATAGTTTCCTACTACATATGGGCAGACGATACTGCTGGCAACATTACAATACATGGAATACATGACATCGTGATATATCTGCCATCATACACGGTTCATGGCCATGTCTATCAGGCAAACGGAGAGCTGGTTGAAGGGGGATATGTTCTCGTGACGGATAATACCACAGGAGACAGTCTGATCTACATCCTTGACCCGACTGGCTATTATGAGGTTGATCTGTCAGATATGGACGGTGGGTATGTTAATGGAGACGATCTTTCTGTTTACGGGACGGACGGCAGCTATTACAACACTGTCTATGGCACTGTGGATGTTATGGCCGGGAATTCTCTTACCCTTGATCTGCACCTGATCTATATTCCAGAGTTCTCCTCGATGCTCGTGCTGGCAGGGGTATTCCTCATAGTTGCATTCCTCCACAGAAGGAGAAGGCATAACTAGGTGATTCGATGAGATTCAGGAGATTGACCATCCTGGTCATAATCATAGTGGCTATATCCTCTTCCGCGCTCATGCTGACTCCTTCGGCAAAAGCGACCCCATATATCATTCATGGGCAGGTTACCTGGAACGATGGACTTTCTCCTGTCCAAGGTGCGACCGTTACCATCAAGAATATGGATCGCGACCCGACAGTTTATATGAACAGCACGAAGACCGATGAGAATGGATATTACAGTATCTCTGTGGGTGTAAACGAGCCGGGAGACTTTGCAAACGAGAGCGAGAGGATAAACATAACGGTTAGCTATACGACCAGCACCGGCAGGGTTATACATGCATACGCCGACCCGATAGTCGTGGGCTCCCCGCAGGAGACCAGTCACGATTTTAAGAAGGAGATTGATTTCTCTCTGACTCCGGTTGCGGATGATAATGGCGGGTATGGAGCGTATCTTCTTCCTGCTGGCCTGGTGCTTCTGCTGGTCGCAGTTCTTGTTGTTGCACTTATCATTTTCAGGAATAAAAAGAGAGCAGGAATAGAAAGAGAGGAGAAAGTGAGAATAAAGGGAAGATGATTATATGTTCCACCGTTTATCGATGAGAAAACTCTTTACCATTTTTCTCATTATTATCCTTGTTAGCGAGGTCAGTCCTATGTATTCAGCAGTATCCTCTCCATATCAGATATATGGAGTTGTGATAGACAGCACAGGAAATCCTGCCTATTCCGTGCGGGTAAACATAACCGATGTTTCCCAAGGAAGTTATCTTCTTGTTTACACAGATAAGGACGGCAAGTACTCTGCGGACCTGTCAGAAATGGGTTCTTATGGCGATGGAGATGCAATAAATGTTACTGCAACAACTGTCCGCATTTTCTCGGGAACGAGATATGAAATTACAGGTTATGGAGAGGGGGCAGTTGATACGGATAACGCTGCAACAAAAATAGACATTACCCTGAATCTATCTCTTTCTGTATTATCTGGCTCTGTTATGGATTTCCTCGACCGCCCTGTTGATTCTATCTACTTCAATCTTACGGACATGAATACCGCCGAGAATTTTTCAGATCATCTGGTTAATCTGGAGGGGGATTACCAGGTTCCTCTCTGTGTTCTTCCATCTCTTTCCCCGGGTGATACACTCTCGATTGAAGCAGTCAATCAGTCATTCTCATGCAGTACATCGTTTCTCTTCTCCGGTGGTCTTTCTGTAATCAGGAACATCACTCTGGCCGATGATACTCTGCCCACCGTTCATTTCCTTTATCCTGACGATGGAAGCAGCAGTTCCATGGATTCTGATATCACCTTTTATGCCCGGATCACGGATGATGATATGGTATCTTCCGTAACGCTCTATTACTCCCGTGATGGATACTTTGAACAGGCCACGATGCTCTCTGAGCCTAATTCTTCAATGGACTGGAATGAGAACGGAACAATAGACCAAGATATCTTTGGCTTTATTATGAATGCTCAAGGAAGTCCCTGCAACATTTCCTTCTATATCTCTGCCGTGGATCGGGCCGGGAATACAGTATATTTCCCGGAGGTGCCCTATATTATCCATCTTAATGATACCACACCGCCGGTTATAGAACACACCGCTCCTCAATCTCGGGAAGCAGCCCTTTCCTTTGCTCTTTATGCAGAGGTCCAGGACAACTGGAAGGTGGAGGCTGTCTGGCTTAATTATACCGATACGCTATCCACGGTCCACAATGTGAGCATGGCTTCTTCTGGGAATGGAACCTTTACTGCGCTGGTGGCAGGACAGCCTGTAGGAGTTATGGCATACTCCATTTCTGCAACGGATGGTCGTAACTGGAATTCAACAGGGGTTTATACGCTCTCTATTGTAGATACCCTTCCTCCGGAGATAGAACATAATCCTCTCAACAGCATGAATGTTGGCTCTTCGGCCCCTCTGCTGTTCAAAATAGATGATATCAGTGGCGTCTATAATGCGACACTTCATTATATGGGGGTGAACGACTCTTCATTCAGAGACATTCCGCTCTCTGCCAGCGGTGATAATTTTACGGCCTCCATACCTCCTCAGAACTTTACCGGAGAACTCCATTACTTTATTACCTGCGATGATGGAAGGAATGCGGCCAGATTCCCCCAAACAGGGAATATCACGGTTTCAGTTCTGGATGCAGGCACCCCTCTTATAACATCCGTTCATTCGGGTCCTGTTGATGTTGGTTCCGCTTTCAATATAACGGCCGTTATCGCGGATGATGTGGGCGTATCTTCCGCAACCCTTTATTATAATCTCTCTGGCTCGTCGGAGATACATACGCTTCCCATGTCAATTATCCTTGGTGATGCAAGGAACGGCACATGGTTCGCTTCCTTTCCGGCGCAGAGTTCTCCTGTGATTGTATGGTACAGAATTAATGCCACGGATGGGGTGAATAATATCACATACCCATACGCTTCAATAGAGCGTCTTGAGATTCTTGACCTCAGCCCTCCACAGATTATATCTTTAGCTCTTCCCACATCTGCAAATATCTCCAGCCCCTTCTCTCTCTCCCTCACCCTTGCGGATAATTATATGATTTCCTCTGCTACGATGGTTGAGGTATCTGATAACTCGACATGGTTTATAAGGCATCCGATGCATCTGGAAGATGGCAACGCATCCTGTGGCAGATGGAATCTTTCTCTTTCTTACAATTATATAGGAAGAATTCGCTTCTTCTTTGAGGTTTCTGACGGCGAGCACACGGTTCGATATCCGGAAACAGGCTATCTGAGTCTCGATATTCTGGATAATATTCCGCCTGTTGTGCTGGACCTTAAAGCAAGGCCAAGTTCTCATCATCTTCCTGCCGTTGTTGGGGACAGGCTGGTCGTTGAGGCCTACCTGACGGATAATGTCGAAGTGAAGAATGCAACCCTTTACTATCTCTTTAACGGGCGGCTTCAGAATGTATCCATGATATATGTGGGCTCAAATGTGTTTTATGCCCTTTCCGCTCCACTGAGTGTTCCGGGTGAGTTTCTCTACTACATCACAGTGAGCGATGGCTTCACCACAGTTCGCTCGCCAGACAGCTCTTTTGCCTCCATTACGATAATGGATCCGCTTCCTCCGGAGATACTTAACAACATACCACAGCGTGTTGAGGCAGGCCATTCGGCCTTCATTTCCGGCCGTGTAACTGATGACTTTAATATATCCTCACTGACTGCGCATTACCGCTTTGTATCCGATGATGGGGAGGCGGGTGAGTGGAGGAATTTCTCCGTCTTTATGTACCATTCTCTTTCCATTAATTCCAGCGTATCCTGCAACTTTTCCCTTTTCCTGCCGTCATTTTTCACCACAGGAGTAATTGAATTTAATCTCTCCGCATCCGATGGCTATAATACCGCGTACTCTCCCTCTGGCTCTGCTTTTTCTATTCAGGTTGTGGACACCACACCCCCATCCGTCCATATCGTTCCGACCGCTGCTGTATATGGCGGGAATGAGAGTCGGGTATATGTTCTTGCTTCTGACCTCAGCGGAATAACCTCTGTTGTAATGGAGACCTCCACTGGCAGGAGATACAGGGCTGAATATATCGGTTCTGATGCTTCTGGCAACGGCACATACCTGTTCAGGATAACCTCCAGGAGCGATGTTCTCTATCGATTGAAGGTAACGGACGGAAGATACAACACGCTGGAAACACCCGACAGCGGATACTATCTGGTGCGCTTCTCCTCACCTCCGTCCATGCCAGCAGCAGAGCCTTCCTCGGCTGAGCGCTTTGTTCTCAACATTCTCTCCCTCTCCCTGATATCTCTTCAGGCCCTTGGACTATCCCTGATACTTCTTCGGAGAAAACTTATTTAAACCTCCTGCATACCATTCCACATGCCTTCCAAAGAGGAATTCAACGACTGGTACAATGAAATCGTCGAGAGGATTGAACTTACGGACAAGAGATATCCTATCAAGGGGATGAATGTCTGGCGGCCCTACGGCTGGAAGATTATGAGGGCAATTGATAGCCTGATAAGGCACGAGTTTGATTCCACAGGCCACGATGAGGTCCTTTTTCCTCTCCTGATACCGAAGGACCAGTTCGCAAAGGAGGCAGAGCATATCAAAGGGTTCGATGCGGAGGTATACTGGGTCACTCATGCCGGGCTTAACGAGCTCGATGTTCCGCTTCTTTTGAGGCCAACGAGCGAAACCGCAATGTACCCGATGTTCTCTCTCTGGGTGAGGGCACACACCGACCTTCCTCTGAAGATATACCAGCTGGTGAACACATTCAGGTACGAGACCAAGCAGACCCGTGCCTTCATCCGTGTTCGAGAGATTCATTTCTTTGAGTCCCATACATGTCATGTTGATTTTGAGGATGCGGAGAAGCAGATCGATGAGGATACCGAGATACTTAAGAGATTTGCGGAAAAGCTCTGCATTCCATACCTTCTCTGCAGGAGGCCGGACTGGGATAAGTTTGCCGGTGCATTCTATACCCTCGGGATTGATGCGCTCATGCCGAACGGCAAGACGCTTCAGATAGGCTCGATACACCAATACAGGCAGAACTTCTCAAGGCCATACAACATCCAGTACGAGGATGAAAACGGTGAGCACCGCTATGTGCATCAGACAACATTTGGCATGAGTGAGAGGCTTGTGGGAGCGATAATCGGAATCCACAGCGATGAGAAGGGGATAATTCTCCCGCCAGCTGTTGCACCATATCAGGTCGTCATTGTTCCTATCATCTCAAAGAAGGGGGCGGAGACGGTTATGCATTCGGCTTCAGAACTGAGGGATGAGTTGTCTGAGGTCGGTCTGAGGGTCCATCTGGATGATAGAGACCTGCGGCCAGGAAACAAGTACTATCACTGGGAGGAGAGAGGCGTTCCCCTGAGGATTGAGATCGGTCTCAGGGACATTGAGAAAAGCTCGGTGGTCCTTGTCAG
>Ga0114934_10001950_pt1 | contig 13339 bp, 12 predicted proteins | sample 4SBtaG_2_FD_99695 | JGI IMG/M metagenome (GOLD analysis project Ga0114934, IMG submission 99695) | Deep subsurface microbial communities from Kolumbo volcano to uncover new lineages of life (NeLLi) - 4SBTROV10_white metaG | ecosystem: Environmental > Aquatic > Marine > Volcanic ... | reverse complement strand
TTTACTGCAACGGTTGAGGAATCTCAGTTGCCCCAGCCCTTGCTCCACTATACCTTCGATGATGCCGCTGATGGAACTGCGAAAGACTCATCAGGAAATGGTTATGACGGCAAGGTGCACGGCCCCACCCCTGCAACGGATCACCACGGTAATCCAAATAGAGCCTATTCCTTTAACGGCACCAGTGATTATATTGCCATAACTGGCTTGCACTATGGCACAGATGCAGGAGCGTATTCGGACCATATCGATAAGATTACGGTATGCGCGTGGTTTAAGACGGGTTATAATCCAGGCGCAAGCGAGTATTGGGGGAGGATTGTTGATTTTGACGGAAGTAATTACTATCAGGTATTGATTAATAATGCCGGACATATCGTTTTTAATACCAATAGCGGTGTTCAGGATTGGGATTACACCTACCCCATTGAAACTGAAAACGCTTATAACGACAATTCCTGGCATTTTCTCTGCGCAGTCTATGGTGCAGGAGGAAAGAAGTCTATTTACGTGGATGGAGATTTGAAAGCACAGATTGATGTCCCGCCAGAGCAGACCATCGGGACCGGAGATACGAAATACGGCTTCATCGGTACGCATTATTTGCTTGATCAACCCCCTAAGTATTGGTACTTTAATGGCCAGATCGACGATGTCATTATATTTGATGCGGAATTGAGTGACTCACAAATAAAGGCTCTGTGGCAAAGTCTTAAATAGGATTTCTTCTGACTTTTTTGTTTTAAATTTATTACATGCCCGATATTACCTTTGGGGGGTCATATCGGGCATTTTTTTGTTGAATTCCAATCCAATCGCCAGAATTAAAAATCGCAGGAACAAAAATAAAATTGACAAGTTTTTTTTGCTTTGTTATGAACAGAAAAACTGCTCATAAAAGGAATTAAGCTTTGAGTGATTTGTTTACAGGCCTGATTACATCTAAAACCCGGATAAAACTTTTGCTGCGATTTTTTTTAAACGTAGGGACCAAAGCATATTTGCGGGAGCTGTCCAGGGAATTTCAGATATCCACAAACGCCGTTCGGGAAGAATTAAATCAATTGACAGATGCAAAACTCCTGAAATCAAACAGAGAAGGGCGAAGAATTTACTATGAGGCAAATCGCAGTCATCCTCTTTTGCCGGAACTTACTTCAATGGTCCGCAAGGTCATGGGAATTGATAGCGTGATTGACGGCATCATCAATCGTCTTGGTGCGCTTGAAAGAGCTTATCTCATCGGTGATTACGCAGTGGGGAAAGACACCGGCATTATTGATCTTCTTCTTGTCGGAAATATTGACCGCTATCACCTGGAGGATCTGAGCAGAAAAACAGAACGATATATAAAACGGAAAATACGATGTCTTGTTTTAAAACAGGATGAGCTCGAAGATTTTTTTCAAAAATTTGAGAACCAGCCCAAACTCCTTCTGTGGCAAACCGATGCAGAAAAGCCCCCGGTAGACGACACCCATGCTATTTCTTAAGCAGAAAAGCATTGTTGATTTTTTATCCTCTATTGTGAGGCAAAGATTTGCAAGTCATACGGCTTTAAAAAAAATTATTAGCAATATCATTTGGTTATTCTTTCAAAATTTTTTTAAAATGGGTTTGGGTCTGGCTATAGGCGTTATTGTTGCGCGTTATCTTGGCCCTGACCGTTTTGGCCTTTTAAATTATGCGATCGCATTTGTCGCTTTGTTCAGCCCGTTGGTAAAACTCGGCTTCGATGGTGTAGTTGTGAGGGACATCGTCGCCTGCCCGGATAATGCGGGCGCCCTTTTGGGCACTTCTTTTTCACTTAAGTTTTTCGGCTCGATATTATTAATTGTCTTTGCCGGTATTACCCAATATATATTGGATCCGAAGGATCTGACTTCTTTGTATCTGGTAATTATAATCGCCGGCGGAGCAATTTTCCAATCCTTTGAAACAATAGATTTGTGGTTCCGGTCGCAGGTTTTATCTAAATATACGGTCATAGCCAATAATGTTGCGACACTGATTTCGTCATTGTTTCGGTTGGGTTTGGTTCTAACCGGATCAGGTCTTATTGTCTTTGCTTTTGCTGTTCCATTAAATTTTCTGATTGCTGCGATTGGCATGGTGATCGCCTATCGCGTCTATGGAGGTCGGTTCGCGGAATGGGAATTTAAGTTTGAGCATGTAAAGTCTCTTTTAAAAGATGGCTGGCCGCTTGCGCTTCAAGGCTTGATGATTACCGTTTATATGCGGATTGATCAGGTGATGCTTAAAACCTTAACCGGTTCTCATGAAGTGGGGATCTATTCCGCCGCGGTTCGGCTGACAGAGGTTTGGTACATTGTTCCGATGGCTGTTTGTCAGTCCCTTTTACCTTCTATTGTCCGCGCAAAAAAGAAGGACAAGGATATTTATCTCTACAGAATTCAAACCTTATACAATTTGTTGCTTTGGTTGGCAATTATCATTGCGATTATCATTACGTTTTCTTCCGGGGTGATTGTTTCCATCTTGCTAGGCCCCCAATATATTGAAACCGCAAACATTTTTGCGATACAAATATGGTTGGGGTGCTGGGTGTTTTTAAATGTCGCAAGACAACAGTGGATTCTTGCAGAAAATAAGTTAATTCTTCTACTTTATCTTAATATTGTTTCAACCCTCATGAACATTGTTAGCAATTTGATACTCATTCCAATGTATGGGGCTTTTGGCGCTGTAATTGCGTCATTTATTTCTGCTACTTCTGCTAATTTGCTATCTGCATTATTTTCAAAAACAATGAGATTTAGTTTAAAGATGTATTTTAAGAGTCTTGTTTTTCCATTGTATTTTATATGGAATAAAGGCTCAGATTTTTTAAAAATAGGCTGACATTTATTTTTATGGTTATTATTTGTTCTTCATCTTCCTCCGGAAGTACATTATTATCCAATTTACTCAACCGGCATCCTTTGATTGCAAGTGGTGAGGAACTGGGTTTCTTTTCAAAGCCAATTTTTTATGATGATTTTTCAAGGCTTAAACGGCTATCCTTTCTTATTCGTCGCTATGGTATTTCAAGTAATCCTTACTTCGATGATCGCAGTATATTACGTAATTTAGATTCATATGGGCTTAACACAAGAATAGGATGGAAGTGGGTTAAAGCGTCATCCACTATTCAAGAGTTATCCTCAAAATTTGAAAGATATATTTTAGAATCAACTGAGAAAAAAATTTGGGTAGAAAAAACTCCTGAAAATATCTATTTGCTAAAAAAATTTCTATCGGCTTTCCCGCAGGCTATGGTTTTGCATATTGTAAGGGATCCCAGAGATGTCGTGCTATCATTAATGAAAAGAGGTTTTTCATTTGAGTATGCTGGAGATATTTGGCTATCCTCAGTTGCTGCGATACAACCATTTCGATCAAATAAAAATATTCTGGAAATACGTTATGAAGACCTGATTATCAAACATGAAAGTATATTACAAAAGATATGTAGTTTTTTTAATATACCATTTAATAAAAGCTTTTTTGTAGAAGATAAGTATGTTAGCAAGGGGATACTCAGGTCAAAAGGATTTGATTCTTGGGGGGCAGATCCAAGTCAGCCAATTTCATTAAATTCAGTAGATAAATTTAAGCAACTTCCAAAAGATTTTTTTTCTCGTCTCTATCATATGAAGTTAACGAAAACTTTTGCTGATATTTTAGGTTGTGCTGAATTTAACATTCAGGATTTGATGAACAGATACGGGTATGATGTCCCTGAACAGATACCCCCCTTGACCAATTTAACAGCCAGAGCGACTCGGCAAAATTTAAAACAAAAAAGGGGTATTGCTGAAACACTGAAACAATTTTTTATTACGCGGTATATTGAAACAGAAACTCCAATAAAGAGAGTTATGATATAAATGTGTGGAATTTGTGGTATCTATTTGCATGATGATAAATTGGGAGTGAGGAAAGATATTATTTCCAGAATGTCTGATGCTATGGCCCACAGGGGGCCGGATGATAAGGGGGTGTATGTAAGCGGCCATATCGGTTTGGGCCATCGGCGACTCTCGATTATTGATTTAAGCCTCCTTGGACACCAGCCCATGACATATGAGAACTCCGGATTCTGGATTGTTTATAATGGCGAAGTGTACAATTATATTGAGTTGAGAGAACAACTTGAAGCCAGGGGATATCAATTTCGTTCAAACTCAGACACAGAAGTTGTGCTTACCGCCTACATCGAATGGGGGGAAGACGCCTTTAACAGGTTCAACGGCATGTGGGCATTGGCGATTTATCATGAAGGGTCGGATACATTGCTTTTATGCCGTGATCGGTATGGCATTAAGCCCTTATATTATTATGATTATGCCGGTGTGTTTGCTTTTGCCTCGGAATATAAGGCGTTTTTAGCAGCAAGAGATATTTTGAATATTGAAATAGACGAGCGCGGGGTAGCAACAGCCTTAAAAAATCCCTTTAAACTTGAAGCCTCCGGCCATTCGTTGCTGAATCATGTTTATAATTTACTGCCGGGTCGGCTTTTAAAGGTTAAAAGAAACCAAATCAGCCAGTCTGTCTGGTGGGAGACAAAGGATCACCTGGAGGATGTCCCTCAAAAAATTTCTGATCAGGCTGAAAGATTTAAAGAATTATTTGATAGCGCCTGCCTTCTTCGAATGCGCGCCGATGTGTCTGTCGGTACATCCTTGAGCGGCGGACTGGATTCAAGTTCCGTGGTCGCTACCCTTGCTGATTTAAAGCTGAATAAAAAAAATATTGCGTTCATTCATTCTTTTGAAGGCACGGCCATAGATGAAACCGAGTATGCTAAAATCGTCATTCAGACAACCGGGAACCATGCTGTTTATGTTCAGGATTATAGAAAAAATCTGGATATTGACCACTTGAATCAGATGCTTTTTTCTTTTGAAAGCATTTATGCGGGAATGCCTGACAGCGCATACCGCATCTATCAAAAACAAAGGGAATCGGGCGTATACGTTTCTTTGGACGGACATGGAGCGGATGAAATGCTGGCTGGTTATCCGCATTATATTGATGCGGCATTAAAAGACACGAAACTATTTTTTCACCCCAGCCGGTTTCTTGAATTGTTGGCCATTAAAAAACAGATGATTCAAAATCCTCATGCTCACAGCCACTTTGGAGAAATTCTTCATTTTTTAGCTGGAATCAGATTATTCCAATTTTTAAGGCTTGCAAGAAACAGAATTTTGAGAGGGAATTTATTGAGATCATGGTTCCTCAAAAAAAGGATAGAACCATATGCCGCCCAAATTCCAATGATGCCCAAAAAATGGTCTTACCTTCAAAAAAGATTGTATATAGATTTTCATGCAACGATTCTCCCCAGAATATTAAAAAATTTTGATCTGATGTCAATGGCAAATGGCGTGGAAGTGCGTATGCCGTTTATGGATTTTCGCATTGTCAATTTTGTATTTTCGTTACCTGATAATACAAAGCTTGGCGAGGGATATACCAAAAATTTATTACGCCAGGCCATGAAGGATAAGTTAGATGATCGTGTCCGTTTGAGAAGCACCAAAATTGGGTTTAACTCACCAGTCGTGGATTTGCTTAAAAGCGATTTGAAACCATGGGTTTATGACTGTCTTGATGATGCATCAGTTTACTCGGATTTGATCGATAAAAAGAAATTAAAACAGATGTATGAACAAAAAATTTTGCCCGGTCAGTGCGACTGGCAGGAGTCTCTTGAATTCTGGAAATATATAAGCGCATTAAAATTGACAAAGTTTTTAAAAGAATCCAATGGGTTGCAATATACCAACTGAAAAGGAAAACACATTTATGCAAAACCTGCACATTGCGCAACTCGGTGCCGGCTACTGGGGACCAAATCTGATACGAAATTTTGTTCAGCTCGATGATGTTACGGATTTTACTGTATGTGATCTGGATTCCGTCAGGCTGGATAAAATAAAAAAGCAGTACCCACAAATAAAAGTCACCCGATCGGCGGATGAGGTGATGCAGAATCCGGCTATCGATGCTGTTGTTGTCGCGACACCGGCAGCTTCCCATTATGAAATCGCAAAAAGGGTGCTGCTTTCCGGTAAGCATGTCATGGTTGAAAAGCCCCTTGCCATGAATTCCAAGGAAGCGAATGATCTGATTGCCTTGGCCAAGGAAAGTCAAAAAATATTGATGGTGGGGCACACCTTCCTTTTTAATACAGCGGTCATTAAAGCTAAGGAATATATCGACAAGGGCGAGCTGGGCGATATTTACTACATTCTTTCCCAACGGTTAAACCTCGGCCGGGTAAGGCATGATGTCAATGCCATGTGGAATCTGGCCCCTCATGATATTTCTATTATTCTATACTGGCTGGGTGAAACGCCCTCCCATATATCGGCAAAAGGGCTTACGTTTTTGCAGGATGGCATTGAAGATGTCGTATTTATGGATCTTGATTTTCCTTCCGGCCGGGCCGCACACATTCATGTCAGTTGGCTTGACCCGAGCAAAACCAGGAAGATGGTGGTTGTGGGAAGTAAAAAGATGCTGGTTTATGATGATACATCGGCAGACGCCAAAATTATGATATTTGATAAGGGTATCGACAAGAAACATATTATCAGAGACCTGCCCGATATTGAAAGCTTTGGGCAATTTCAACTTATGCAACGGACCGGAGATATCTACATCCCAAAAATTGATTTTAGGGAGCCATTGGGCCTTGAGTGCAAGCATTTTATTGAGTGCGTTAAAAACGGTTATCTGCCGCTGACGAGTGGCGAAAATGGGCTTGCGGTTGTGGATATTTTAGAGAAGGCCCAACAAATATTAAATGGAACCTCTAATTAATTTTTAAGGTGATAATATGGTGCGAATTTTAGCTACTGCCTGCGGCGGCCCCTCAACCTTGAGTTTTACCAGAAGTTTGAGGGATGCGGATCCCAATAGAGAAAAATATTACATCATCGGCACTGACTGCGATAAGTACAATATTCACAGATCAGAAGTTGACAGGGCATTTCTCTGCCCCCGCGCCACTGATTCCAGCTATATTCCGTTTATCAAGTATCTTATTAAAAAAGAAAATATAACTTTTTTGCATTCACAGCCAGAGATTGAGGCTTACACGATAGGCAAGCACAGGGATGAAATATTAGCCGCCGGATGTAAATTATTTATGCCATCTCAGGATACGATTGAACTACTCCGAGACAAGGGAAAGTCCGCTAAAGTCTGGAAACGGGCGGGTATTAAAGTTCCAGAAACAATGGATATTTTCGATGAAGGGGATTTGAAGGAAGCCTTTTCAAGGTTTGGGGAAAACATCTGGATACGGGAAACCGTCGGAGCGGCGGGGAAAGGCGCGCTTTCAAGGCCGACCTACGAAATGGCCCTGGCGCACATTAAATCAAGAAATATCTGGGGCAAAACAATTGCAGCAGAGCATCTTGAAAGTGATACCGTGACCTGGCAATCCATATGGAGCAACGGGAGACTGGTGGTGGCTCAGGGTCGTAAAAGGCTGTATTGGGCGTTTGGCAACAGAGCCCAGTCCGGGGTTACAGGCTTAACCGGAACCGGTGTTACGGTTTCTGATTCGGGGTTGGATGAGTTGGCTATCAAATGTATTAAAGCAGCGGATAAAAACCCTCATGGCATTTTCAGCGTTGATTTTACATATGACAAAGACGGCGTGCCCAATCCAACCGAGATCAATATTGCCAAATTTTTTACAACGCATCATTTTATTACCAGAACAGGTTGCAATATGCCGGAAATTCTTGTCCAGTTGGCGATGGGCGAATATACAGGGCCTTATGATGTGCTGAATCCTTGCAAACCGGGCATGTATTGGATTCGCGGTATCGATGTGGTTCCGGTGTTATTGCATGAAAGCGAGATCAAGGCAAAAGTAGATGAGTATCATCAAATGTTGAAGGAAATTTTATGAGAGTGCTGGTAACCGGGGCAAATGGTTTTATTGGCAAATGGGTCATGAAAGAACTCAAAGCGGCAAAATATAAAGCTGTTCCTTTCGCAGGCGATGTAAGAGATAGAAGTACGTTCCCAGATGAAATATTCGATATGATCATCCATCTCGCATCGCTTATAACCCACCGTCAGCCCCATCGCGCGGATGATTTATATGATGTGAATGTTCAAGGGACAAGAAACCTTTTGAAAGCTTATTCCCAAGCAAAAATGGTTTATATTTCCACCACGGACGTGCTGCGGGACCAATTATCAGAGTATGCGAAAACAAAACTTGAAGCCGAAAAATTTGTTCAAAACCACAAAGATTACCTGATTATAAGACTTCCAAGCGTGTTCGGGCCTGGGCAGAGGCAGCTTAAGCTCATACCTTTATTGTATGAGAAATATTGCAGGGGTGGGCAATGCGTCATTCACAATAACGATTTGCGCGAGTATATCCACGTTGAAGATACAGCCCGTAAGATTGTCGAGGATTTGAAATTGAGCGGAATTATCACCTATGAAGGGTTTAAGATACGGAATTATGATCTGGAAAAAATGATTTGCGCGGCATCCTTAAATCACAGCTATCCATGTGTGACATCTGAAGAGGAATATTTTTTTTCACGTCTTAAAGAATATGCTTTCATGTACTCAAAGAAATAATTGCCGATAGACCAAAATCTGATATTTAAAGGCCAGCCATGGACAATTCCGATTATCTTGATTCAATAGCAATGACTTATTCGGAAGACATTGGATTTGAGTCTATGCTAATGAAATACAAAATTATCGAGGTTCGCAAATTTATTCGCGGTAAAACAATGCTGGATATCGGATGCGGCGTGGGGACATTAACCAGAGCATTGGCAGGCTATTTTGAAAAGGTGGTCGGCATCGACGGGGCTGCCGTGAAGATACAAAAGGCAAAAGAAAAAAATAACAAAAAAAATATTATATATAAACAATGCCTTATAGAAAATTTTAAATCAGATTTGCAGTTTGATTTTATTGTGAGTACAAATGTCCTTGAACATGTGGCGGACCCCGCAATTTTTTTGGCGCAGGTCAAACAAATGCTTGCTGGAGACGGCATTGTTGTTATGACTGTCCCAAACGCCTTGGGTTTGCATAAACGAATCGGAAAATACATGGGGATAATTGAGGATTTTTATAAATTGACCCCGGCCGATTTGGAAAAAGGTCACAAACGTGTGTATGATATGGAAACTCTTGAAAATGAATTTAGAAACGCCGGTTTTAATCCTGTTCATATTGGCGGAATTCTGTTGAAGCCTTTATCCCACAGTCAAATGGAAACCTGGGACCAAAAAATTGTTGATGCTCTTTATGAAGTTGGTAAAGAGCTTCCCGGCTATTGCTCCAGTTTGCTGATAGCCGCTACACATTGATAATTATCGGAGTTAAAATTGTTTTTTTGGGATCTGGATGGGACAATTTTAGATATAAGTGATAAATATTACAACCTTTATAAGGATATTTTAAATGATGCGGGCTTTGATGCCTTGGAAAAGGAAGTTTACTGGCGGGCAAAATGCTCGGCTATGCCGGAAAATGAAATTCTACAATTAACGGGAGCAGGGGCTATCTATGAAAAATATCAATACAAAAGGATATCACTGATAGAAAGCGATTATTATTTGTCTTTTGATAGAGTGCATGAAGGCGTTATTCGGGCATTGGAGTACTTTTCAATGCATTTCAAACTGATTCTCGTCACACTGCGGAGTTCATCCATACTACTTAATGACCAATTAAAAAGGTTATCCGTGAGCCAATATTTTATAGATATTTTAAGTTCTGGCGAGCAACAATATCCTAGGTGGAAAACAAAATATAGGTTGATTCAAGATTATATATCAGGGGTAAATGGTTCCGGTCATTTCATGATCGGTGATACCGAAACAGATATCAAAGCTGGAAATGAATTAGGCCTGAAAACAATAGCGGTTTTAAATGGCATCCGAACAAGACGACTTTTACAGCAATCGAATCCGGATATTATTTTAAGTTCAGCGAAAGATTTGATGAATCCAGAATTTGCCAATATGTTCGACAGGAGAAGAGGAAATGACAATCCCTTTTGTAGACCTTAAAGCGCAATATCAGTCGATAAAGCCTGAAATCGATCAGGCAATTCAAAATGTGATCAGTGAAACCGCATTTATTAAAGGCAAATATGTCCAGCGATTTGAGGAAGAATATGCGGCCGCCTATGGCGTGAAACATTGTATCAGTTGCGCAAATGGAACCGATGCAATCTATATCTCATTGAAAGCGTTGGGTATAGGGTCTGGAGATGAAGTCATCACGGTTGCCAATAGCTGGATTTCCACTTCAGAGTCAATTAGCCAGACGGGTGCTCGGCCTGTATTCGTGGATATTCATCCGGATTATTATACAATAGACGTCTCACTAATTGAGGATAAAATCACCTCAAAAACCAAGGCGATCATTCCGGTTCATCTGTTTGGCCAGCCGGCCGAGATGGATAAAATTTTAGAGATCGCAAAAAAATATCAGCTTTATGTCATAGAAGATTGCGCCCAGGCCCATTTTGCGGAGTATAATAATCAGCGGGTGGGAACTTTTGGAATTGCCGGGACTTTCAGTTTCTTTCCTGGTAAGAATTTGGGTGCATATGGCGATGCCGGGGCAATTATAACCAATGATGATGATTTCGCCGTTAAAGCCAGAATGTTTGCAAATCATGGCGCTTTAAAAAAACACCATCATGAGATCGAAGGGATAAACAGCCGTATGGATGGCCTCCAGGCGGCTGTTTTATCCGTGAAGTTGCCCTATATTTTGGATTGGAACAAGAGGCGACTCGATAATGCATTCAGTTATGATAAGGAATTTTCAGAAATATCCGGAATTGCCACGCCGAAAATCAGGCCGAATGTACGGCATGTTTTCCATCTTTATGTCATTCGAACGGACCGGCGTGACGAATTGCAAAAATATCTCCAGGAGCAGGGCATTTCAACAGGCATCCATTACCCGACGCCGCTGCCCTTTCTTAAAGCCTATCAATATTTAGGGCATAAACCCGAAGACTTTCCCGTGGCTTTTGAATATCAGCATAAAATTTTATCGCTTCCAATGTATCCGGAATTAACGGAATCGATGATACAGCGTATTGGTACAGTGATTAAACAATTTATAGAAGGGTAGAAAGCTTTTCAACCTATCATGGGCATCATAGATTAAGATGAAAATATTTTTGCTTGCGGATTATTACAATCAATATCTTAAATATTTTTATGCGGAAAATGACCTTTCTAATTTAAACTACGAGGATCATTTGAGGGAGTTGCTTGCGGATTATTTTGGATCATTTGGTTCTTATTATAATTATTTCAAGAAAATCGGGCATGATGTCAGGCTGGTGATTGGAAATGATTATCGTATGCAAACCAAATGGCTGCGGGAACGGAATATCAATATCACTGCGTGCAAAAAGAATAAAAAGCAAATCGTTCTGATGCAAATTGAGGACTTTCAGCCTGATGTTTTCTTTATCGGCAGCATGTTTGATTATTACGGGGAATTTTTAAAGGCGGTTTCGGATATTACCAGGAATATATTTGCCTGGATTTCCTGCCCGTATAAAACCGATCTGGATTTTTCAAATATTAGATGCATTATATCCTCCCATTCCGGATTTGTGGATGATTTTCGGAAAAAAGGAATGAATGCGGAACTGTTGAAAGTCGCGTTTGACAGCGATATTGTTTATCATCTTGAAAACAGAAAGACAAAAGAAGTTTCATTTATTGGCGGTCTGTCAAAAAAGACTCACAAAAACAGGGTTTGCGCGCTTGAATATTTAGCCGGTCACGGCCTCAACCTCGAATTGTATGGGTATGGCCTTCAAAAAGCCATCTGGCCTTTTGTGAAATCGCCCCTTCAGCAATATTATCGGTCCGAAGTTTGGGGCCTGAAGATGTATCGGTTATTAAATGAATCTAAAATTTCACTGAATTTTCATGTAGATGTGGCGGGCAACATTGCGGGCAACATGAGGATGTTTGAGGCGACAGGGTGCAATTCTTTGCTGATTACCGAAGATTATAACTTTGTCGACAGGCTGTTCAAGCCCGGCGAAGAAATTATTACGTTTCGTAATCATGATGATTTATTGGATAAAATAGGGTATTATCTGGCCCATGACAAAGAGCGGGAGGAGATTTCCAATAAAGGCCATCAGGCATGTATTGGGAGGCATGGGTATGATATACGGATTAAAGAATTTGAGAAAATTTTGGAGTCTTATTCTGGGTGATTTGTGATTAATCAATCGTGGGGCTGGAGATAGCGTGTGCGGATACTAAATTGATCACAAATCAAGGTTTGCCCCCAGCTCTTTTTTTATTGTTTACAATTTCCCAACTAATTAAAAGGAAATTTAATCATATATGTTCGTAAAAAAAAATATAGTTAACATTTTGAACTTATATTATAAAAATATACTTTTAAAATATCCAGGAATATATATTTCCCAAAAAAGCAGGATAAATTATCATAAGATCCGTTATAAATCTAATTCAAAATTAACTATAGAAGATGGATGCATAATGGATTGTGATGTATTTTTTGAAAAAGAAAATGCAGAACTGCATATAGGCAATAACACTTTTATTGGCGGTTCCCGATTATTATGTTCTAAAAAAATAATGATTGGAAATGATGTATTAATCTCCTTTGATACCACAATAGTTGATCATGATTCACATTCAATATTTTTTAAGCACCGTAAAAATGATGTAACAAATTGGTTTCAAAATAAAAAAGATTGGACCCATGTGAATAGACAGCCTGTTATTATCAAGGATAAGGCATGGATTGGAATGCATAGCATTATTCTAAAAGGTGTCACCATCGGAGAAGGCGCGATTGTCGGTGCGGGCTCCGTCGTTACCAGCGATGTTCCGCCCTGGACAATTGTCGCTGGCAACCCGGCGAGAATAATACGCGAATTATCGGAAGATGAGCGATAGAGTGAAAACATGGGAAGAGGCGGTCCTTTGGCTGAAAAATCAGCCGGACAAACAGGAACTCGTGAGGGCATGTTTTTATGATGATCCACTCATAGAAGCCGCGAAACGGTATCATGAAAGCTCGGAGTGGCGGGCGTGCAGAAAATTTTTGCCGGATGAAAAGGGAATCGCCCTGGATATCGGCGCGGGCCGGGGCATCGCCTCTTATGCCCTTGCAAAAGACGGATGGCAGGTGACCGCCTTGGAACCCGATCCCAGCGAGATTGTGGGGGCGGATGCTATTCGTGAATTGGCAAAACATGCGGATATTGATATTGATGTGGTCGAGAGATGGGGGGAAGCGCTTCCTTTTG
>Ga0114934_10001949_pt1 | contig 13340 bp, 14 predicted proteins | sample 4SBtaG_2_FD_99695 | JGI IMG/M metagenome (GOLD analysis project Ga0114934, IMG submission 99695) | Deep subsurface microbial communities from Kolumbo volcano to uncover new lineages of life (NeLLi) - 4SBTROV10_white metaG | ecosystem: Environmental > Aquatic > Marine > Volcanic ... | reverse complement strand
TGATAATTGCAGTATTTACACTAATTATGTTCATTGTCACTAACCCAGGTAATATCAAAGAAGGGTTAAGTTTTAATATAGCTTTAAAAGAGTTAAGCAAATATGGTGTTGTTCTGTTTTCTATACTCACATTGAGTTTTTTAGTAAAGAAAAACAAACTCACTAAGAACAACAATTATGATGTTTTGATTTATGGGTTGCTACTAGCAATTTTACCAATAACCATGCATGTTACTAATATTTTATTAGCTAATTTTTTTATTCTTTTAGCATTACGTCGAATAATTAGTGTAAGGTCTAATATTAGTGTAAAAAAGAAGCTATTTGATGCTGCTTTTTGGATTGCAATAGCCACATTATTTCATTTTTGGGCAATTCTATTTTTCGTTTTAATAATTGCAGCACTGTTGTTGTATTCTATAGCTCATTTTAAAAATTGGATTGTACCTTTTATAGGCGTGCTTGTTGTTATGCTAATTACAACAAGTTATTTCGTTGTTGTATATGGAAATTTTGAAGAATTATTTAATTATTTGGAAACCATAAGTGCTAGTTTTTCAAGTAAAACTTTAACAACGCTAACTTTTGAAGTATCAATTATTGGAGTTCTTGGAACATGGGCGTTAATTTTTTACAGCATTAATCTAAGACAGAAACAAAAAGCATATAGACCAATGTATATGCTTATTCTTATTGCTTTTTTAATAGGCCTAGTGATAATTTTTATTTCGCCAAATAAAGATGGGAGTGAGTTTCTTTTTATATTTCCAGTTCTAGCAATTATAATAGCGAATTATTTAGAATCGGTTAAGCAACCTTGGCTGGCAGAATTATATGTGTGGGTTTTAATTTTTACGCCAATTACACTTTTAATGCTGTAGCTTACTCCCAAAAGCTAAATCACCAGCATCACCTAATCCAGGAATAATATAGCCCTTATCATTCAGTTTTTCATCTACAGTTGCAATCCATAAATGTGTGTTTTTATCAAACTGTTCACTTACAAAATCAACACCTTTTTGAGCACCAATAACACAAACCAGATGCACTTCTTTTGGAGTTCCAAACGGTTTTAAAGCTTGAAATGTGGCAAGCATTGATTGACCTGTTGCTAACATAGGGTCTGCTAAAATAAGCGTTTTGTTTTCTAAACTAGGACACGCCAAGTATTCTACAACAATTTCAAAACTTTCAGGATCATGTCTGTGATGTCTATATGCTGAAATAAAAGCGTTTTCTGCATCATCAAAATAATTGAGCAATCCATTATGTAATGGAACACCAGCCCTTAAAATGGAACATAATACAATGTCGTTGTTAAGAATGGCAGTAGGTTTTTTACCTAAGGGAGTTTCAATAGTTTCAGAATTGTAATCTAAAGTTTTACTCATTTCATAACCAAGAATTTCACCAATACGTTCAATATTTCTTCGAAAACGCATTCTGTCTTTTTGCGTGTTAATACCTCTAATTTCAGAGATAAATGTATTTAGTATGGAGTTTTCTTCAGATAAGTTATGAATATGCATAGACCCTGTTTTTTTGAACTGTAAAGTTAACTAAATAGACTTATATTTGTACTTTAAATTAGTTAATGATATGTTTTCAGAAAAGGCAAATACTATTTTTCAAGAGGTGATAGGCACGTATAAAGTATTAAATACTGTTGACCAACCGTTTACTAATATCTATGATAAGGAGGAAGATGTTATTGCTCATTTACTGTATAGAAAATGTTGGATAGATACTGTGCAATGGGCTTATGAGGATATTATTAGAGACCCAAATATCAATCCTGAAGCTGCACTAAAATTGAAACGCATGATTGATGCATCCAACCAAGACAGAACCGACACTGTTGAGTATATTGATAGTTACTTTTTAGATAAATATAAGGATGTAGTGGTAAAACCAAATGCAAAAATAAACTCTGAAAGTCCCGCTTGGGTAATTGATAGGTTATCTATTCTGGCATTGAAAATTTATCATATGCATTTAGAAACAGTGCGTGAGGATGCCACTCCCGAACATAAAGTGAATTGTCAAAAAAAATTAAAGGTACTATTAGAACAACGCAAAGATTTATCTACAGCACTTGACGATTTACTTGAAGATATTGCAAATGGCGATAAGTATATGAAAGTTTACAAGCAAATGAAAATGTATAATGATGATGAGCTTAACCCGGTTTTAAGAGGGCAAAAGTAATTTTTTCCTGCGAAAGCAGGAATCTCATTTTGCAATAGAAAATGCAAAAACTACCAAAACATATTCTAGTTATTCGTTTGTCTGCCATGGGAGATGTGGCGATGATAGTACCTGTTTTAAGAGCCTTTACACGACAATATCCAGACATAAAGATTACAGTACTCACACGAAAATTTTTCACTCCTTTTTTTAGAGATTTAGATAATGTTCAAGTTTTTCACGCAGATGTTAAAGGGAAGCACAAAGGGGTGTTAGGGCTTTATAAGTTGTCAAGATCGCTTAAAAAGCTTAAAATTGATGCCGTTGCAGATTTACACAATGTACTGCGAAGTAATATTTTAAAATTCTTTTTTTCCGGCACAAAATATATCCAGATAGATAAGGGAAGAACAGAAAAAAAAGCGTTAACCTCTGGAAAACAGTTTCAGCAACTTAAAAGCACCCATGAACGCTATGTCGAAGTTTTTGAGCAATTAGGGTTTAAAATAAATCTATTAAACCCAGTATTTCCTGAGCCACATCCTTTAAGCGATAAGATATTAGATAGTATTACCAGAGATAATGAAAAGCGAATTGGCATTGCGCCTTTTGCTGCATTTGAAGGGAAAGCATATCCCCTAGATCTCATGGAACAAGTAATTGAAGAATTTTCAAAATCGTATTCAATATTGCTTTTTGGAGGCGGACAAAAGGAGATAGAGATTTTACATAATTTTGAAGCTAAGTTTGAAAATGTACACTCAGTTGCTGGAAAATTATCTTTAGATGAAGAACTGGATGTAATTTCTAATTTGGATGTGATGATTTCTATGGATTCTGGGAATGCCCATATAGCTGCTATGCTTGGTATAGAAGTAATTACACTTTGGGGCGTGACACATCCATTTGCGGGATTTTATCCGTTTAATCAAAGCAAGGAAAATGCAATATTAGCAAACAGAAAAGTGTTCCCACGAATACCTACTTCAGTTTATGGTAATACATTCCCAGAAGGATATCAAGATGCCATTCGCTCAATTACACCTCAAGATATTATTACTAAAGTAGAGTCTATAACACAAAAAAGCCTTACTTAAAAAGCAAGGCTAGATTAAACGTTTTAATAGACATAGATAATCCTAAAAATGGTTAACGCTTAAATCTTTAACTAATGTATTTGTTTTTGGTACAGCTAAAAAACAATTCGTAAGAAATTATTTATAATATTCGATAAAGAGCACACTTTATCTGTTTATGAGAAAATAAATCGGATGAAATACACTTTTGCTATTAACGCTTGTCTATAAAATTTTTAAGAAAGTCTAACTAAACAGCATCATAATCTACAATAATGGTAGGTGTATCAGGATGTGCTTGACAGGTTAAAATTAGTCCTTCTTCCAATTCGCTATCGGTTAAAATATTGTTTTGGCGCATAGTTGCTTTGCCCTCAACAAGTTTAGCAATACAACTACTGCAGATACCTCCTTGGCACGAATAAGGCGCATCAATATCATTATCTAAAGCTGCTTCAAGAATAGATTGCTTTTGAGACATTTCAAAAGTGGTTTCTTCGTCGTCTACAATAATGGTAATTTTTGTATTACCACTAGTTCCCGATTCATCTTTAATTTCAGCAGGTTTTGCAGCTTTAAAAAGTTCGTAATGAATAGAATCATCAGCAATATGATGTTCAGTCAATACATCTTTTATAGTATGAATCATACCCTCTGGACCACATAGGTAAAAGGCGTCAATGCTAATATGTTTATACTCGTTTTTTACAATAAGATTAACTGTGCTTTTTTCAATACGCCCAAAAATAGCATCATCTTCTTTGGCTTGACTAAATACAAATTTAATTGAGAAGCGATGATTATAATTATGCTGTAATTCTAAAAGTTCATTTAAGAACATGGTGTCTTTGGTGGTTTTATTTCCGTAAACCAAAACTATTTTGCTGTTAGGTTCTTCTTCTAAAACACATTTTATGATGCTTAAAACAGGCGTTATACCACTACCTGCAGCAAAAGCAGCAATAGTTCTTGAGGCATTTTTGTTAGGTATAAAAACAAAGCGCCCTTTAGGAGGGGCGACCTCTAAGACGTCTCCAATTTGAAGGTTATTATTTGCATATGCCGAAAACGTGCCGTCTTTTACTTCTTTTACAGCTATTTTAAGCAAATCACTTTTTGGCGATGAACACAACGAATAATCGCGCCTTACTTCATTATTATTAATATTCGTTTTTAAAGTAATGTATTGCCCAGCTTTAAAAGCGAAGGTTTTTTTTAAATCTTGTGGCACATCAAAAGTGATACTTACAGCTTTATCCGTTTCCTTTTGTATATCTTTTATAGAGAGTTTATGAAATTGAGACATGTTCTTTTTTTGGCAAAAATAGTGAAGTAAAAAATTAATTTTAGATTTGCGTGTAACAATTTGGATATTAAGACAACAAATAAATCATATACCATCAAAAAACTATGATTAAACGATTTATAAGTTTAGAGTGGAAGCAGTTTAAAAGGGCTTCATATTTTCAAAAAGGACTTGCCATTAAGATTTTACTTTTCCTAGCAGTCATATATTTTGGAGGCATAGCCATTTTTATGGGAGGTCTCATGTTCTTTCTTTTAAGAAAGACGATGCCAGAGATAGACCCCATTGTTACAGTAAATAATTTTTTAGTGTATTGGGTGTTAGCTAATTTGGCGATTCGCTTTTTTATGCAACAGTTGCCAGTAATGAACATTAAACCGTTGATGATAATTCCAATAAAACGAAATGTGGTTATTCATTATTTATTAGGGAAGACAGTACTTTCTTTTTTCAACTTCATTTCACTGTTTATATTTCTGCCTTTTTGTATTGTTTTGCTAATACAAGATTATCCTGTTTTAAATGTAATTAGCTGGTTTTTATCCATTATGTTTTTAACAATGGCAATTAATTTTGTTAATTTTTTAATTAATAAAAACAACACTGTTTTTTATGTTATAATTTCAGTCTTAGTCGTTTTAATAGGATTAGAATATTTTGAAATTTTTAAGATTTCAGAGTCCATAGGACTTGCATTTAATAGTTTATATAAAAACTCATATTTAGTTGTAATTCCATTATTGTTAATGATTGGCTTATATAAAGTAAACTTCGATTTTATAAGAAAAGGATTCTATTTGGATGATACGGTTTCTAAAAAAGCCGAGAAAATAAATGAAACAGATTTAACGTGGATGAATCGCTTTGGAAGTATTGCGCCATTTCTTAAAAATGATGTAAAATTAATTTCCCGTAACGCAAGACCAAAACAAGTTATGATGATGTCGTTCTTCTTTTTGTTTTATGGATTAATTTTTTACACTCAAGAAGTATATATGGAAATGCCTGCTTTTTTAGCCTTTGCATCAATGTTTGTAACTGGTGGATTTTTACTGAGCTTCGGACAATTAGTGCCATCTTGGGACAGTGAATATTATAAATTATTGATGAGCCAAAATATCCCTTATAAAAAGTACCTAGAGTCTAAATGGTATTTAATGGTAGTAGCTGTTGCAGTATCATTTATTTTAAGTACTCCATATTTATATTTTGGATGGAAAATTTTTGGAATGATTGCCGCAGGAGCATTATTTAATATTGGATTAAATACGTTTATAACTTTATTTGGAGGAGCATTAAATAGAGTCCCAATTGAGCTTAATGTAAAAGCAAAAGCGTTTAGTAATACCAATGGATTTAACCCAACCCAAATGCTTATAGCTCTACCAAAACTAGCGCTTCCAATGATTCTTTTTTATATCCCTTATAATGTGTTTAATTTTGAAGCAGGGTTAATTGTATTGGCTTCAAGTGGTGTTTTAGGAATAGTATTTAAAAATTTCTTTTTAAATAAAATAGAAGGTATATATCAAAAAGGGAAGTATAAAACAATAGCTGCTTTTGCAGAAAAAAAATAAGTATAATAAAACCAAAATAAAACAATGATAACCGTTAGTAATTTATCAAAATCATATAAAGGCGTACAAGTATTAAACATAGAAAATTTAGACATTCCAAAAGGACAAAGCTTTGGCTTGGTTGGAAATAATGGCGCAGGGAAAACTACATTTTTCAGTTTGCTACTAGATTTAATTCAGCCCACAACAGGACATATTAAAAGCAAAGATATTTTAGTAAACGAAAGCGAAGACTGGAAACCGTTTACCTCTTCGTTTATTGATGAAAGTTTTTTAATAGGCTATTTAACCCCTGAGGAATATTTTTATTTTATTGGAGAGCTTCGTGACCAAAACAAATCAGAGGTTGATAATTTGCTAGCACAGTTTGAAGACTTTTTTCATGATGAAATACTTGGTAAAAAGAAGTATTTAAGAGATTTAAGCAAGGGCAATCAAAAAAAAGCCGGTATTGTAGCAACACTTATTGGAAACCCAGAAGTGATTATTCTTGATGAGCCTTTTGCAAATCTAGATCCAACCACTCAAATCCGCCTCAAACAAATTCTAAAAGACCTTGCTCAAAAACAAGGCGTTACAGTTTTAGTGTCCAGTCATGATTTAATGCATGTTACTGAAGTGTGTGAGCGTATAGTAGTTTTAGAAAAAGGAGATATTGTAAAAGATTTAGCAACAAGTGAAGCTACTTTAAGAGAATTAGAGGAGCATTTCACAAGCGCGTCTTTTGGCTAAAAGTCAGCTATTTTTGTAGTTTAATAGAAAAAGATGATTATTTTTACGTTTTTACATAATATTATGTAAAGCTTTTAGTTATTCATTTACTAAACACACCAACGTTGAAGACCTCTTTTAAAGCCATATCTACACTCATTGTATCTGTTATTTTAATAACAGGGTGCTCCCGTAAAAAAGACACTTTTGTAAGTCGAAATCTTCAAGCCGTAGCCACCGAATTTAATGTGTTGTATAACGGTTATATTGCATTAGAACAAGGAAGGGCAGATTTAAACAATGCGTATTCAGACAATTATTGGGAGATTTTACCCATAGAGCGTATGCAAATTACGGATGAAATTGTATTGCCTGGACAATCAAAAAACGACAATTTTGCAAGAGCAGAAGAAAAAGCGATTAAAGCCATACAAACGCATGGTATGAATATTAAAGGGAAAGAAAAAAACCCTCAAATAGACGAGGCTTATCTACTTTTAGGAAAGGCGCGGTATTTTGACCAACGATTTGTACCTTCATTAGAAGCCTTCAATTATATTCTTTATAAATACCCTGCGAGTGATAAAATAAATCAAGCTCGTATATGGAGAGAAAAGGCAAATCTTCGTTTAGATAATGATGCCTTGGCAAAAACCAATCTTGAACGTTTACTATATCAAGAAGAACTAAAAGGACAAGATTTGGCTGACGCCACATCAATGCTAGCGCAAACGTATATTAACACGAAAGCGTTAGATAGCGCGATTACACAATTAGAAATTGCTTCTAATGCTACAAAAAGCAATGATGAACGCGGCCGCTATAGATTTATCCAAGGACAGTTGTACAATGCTTTAGGAAAGAAGGATAGTGCCAACGTCGCTTTTAATAAAGTGATTGAGCTTAACAGAAAGACGCCTAGAATTTATATGATAAGCGCCCAAATAGAAAAGGCTAAAAATTTCGATTTCAATACAGGAAGTAAAATAGAGTTCTTAGAACTTTTAACTATTCTAGAAGAAGATAGAGAAAATCGTCCATTTTTAGATAAAATCTATCATCAAATTGCAGAATTTCATAAGCAAAACGAATCAGACACTTTAGCTGTTACGTATTATAATAAATCTTTAAGAACAGGGTCTCAAGACAAATATCTAAACGCGATAAATTATCAAACTTTAGGAAACATGAGTTTTGATGAAATAGCATACAAAGACGCTGGAGCGTATTACGATAGCACAATGCTTAATTTAAAGAAGAATACCAAGCTGTTTAGAGCCATTAAAAGAAAAAGAGACAATCTTGATGATGTTATTTATTATGAAGATGTAGCACAACGAAATGACAGTATTTTAAGTTTAGTAAATCTATCAGAAGAAGAGCGTTTGGCATATTTTACAAAATATACAAATGCATTAAAGGAAATTGCAGAAGCGCTTAAAGAAAAAGAAGAGAAGGCACAGAAAGGGTTGTTAACAGCCAACAATAAAATAGGTGGAAATCCCGGAAATAAAGGAAACTCATCTGCATCCTTTTATTTTTATAATCCCGTAACAGTTGCCTATGGTAAAAACGAGTTTTTAGTAAACTGGGGAGAACGACAACTTGCAGATAATTGGAGATGGTCTAATAAGGGAAGTGCAACCTCTAACGCAGTTGTTGTAAATGAAAATGTAAAAAATGCTTCAGAAGAAGAAAAATTTGACCCCAATTTTTATATAGCACTTATTCCTACTGAAGAAAAAGTTATTGATAGTTTAGCCAAGGATCGCAACTTCGCTTATTATCAATTAGGTCTCATCTATAAAGACAAGTTTAAAGAATACAATTTGGCAAAAGACAAACTACAAGCCTTGTTAAAAAACAATCCTGAAGAACGACTTATTTTACCTTCAAAATATAATTTGTTTAAAATTTATGAATTACTAGGTTTAAGTGGAGAGGCTGAAATTGCAAAAAAGGATATCATATCAAATTATCCAGATTCTAGATATGCTACAATCTTATCTAATCCAGACGCAGTTTTAGCAGAAGACGAGAACAGTCCTGAATACATTTATGAGAATCTTTACAGACAGTTTGAAAAGCAAGAGTATTTAGATGTTATATCTAATTGCGATAAATACATAACCATGTTTGAAGGCGAAGCAATTGTGGCAAAATATGAATTTTTAAAGGCTGTTTCTAAAGCACGAATATATGGTTATGAAAGCTATAAAGAAGCTATAAATTATATTGCTTTAAACTACCCAAATAGCCCAGAAGGGAAAAAGGCTGAAGAAATGACGCAAAATGTAATGCCATTACTTGCTAATAAAGAATTTGAAGATGATACAAACGCTAAACATTTTAAAGCCATCTATCAATTTGTTGATACACCTGATGAAGAAGTAGATAAATTTATTAAATTTCTGAACGAAGGCATTAAAAAAGTGAATTACTATGAGTTAAGTACCTCGAAAGACATTTATAATAATAACACTGTTTTTGTTGTGGTTCACGGATTGTATAGTAAGGAATCAGCAGTCGGGTTTACAGAGATATTAAAGGGGAGTAAACATGAAATAAAAAGAAATCCTATTGGTATTTCGTCTCAAAATTATAAAGTTATTCAAATTCACAAAAACTTAGAATCATATTTAAAATCTCTATAGAAACACAAATTAATAGCAAATAATCATGTTTTCAGACAACAAAAAAGGAAGAGAATCCCTAGAGGCCTCAACACAACAAAACAGAATAGCTCAAGGCACTACAATAGTCGGCGATATTGTGAGTGAAGGAGGCTTTAGAATTGATGGTACCATACAAGGAACCTTAAAAACGCCAGGAAAAATTGTAGTTGGTAAATCAGGTATGATAAATGGGACTTTAGAAGGGACAAATGCCGATTTTGAAGGTCGTTTTTCTGGGAAGTTAAAATTATCAGGAGTACTATCATTAAAATCATCAGCATTTATTGAAGGCGAAGTACAAGTTGGGAAACTAGCAGTAGAACCAGGAGCTACATTTAATGCCGTTTGTAGTATGAAAGGCGCGGTAAAAGAATTAAATAAAAGTGATCAAAAGCAACAACAAAGACCGAGAACAGAAACCGAAAGAACTGCTTAATTCGTTTGCTCAATTTTCAGGTATAGGTTTTCAAATGCTAGTCACTATTGGACTTGGTGTGTTTGCTGGAGTAAAATTAGATGAATACTACCCCAATCAATACAGTGCATTTACAATCATTTTTTCACTAGCTGCTATCGCAATTTCTTTATACAGCGTAATCAAGCAAGTCTCAAAATTTTCTAATCAAAACAACAAATCTAATGACCAAGAAGACAATTAACTTTGCAGTAAAACTTCTGCTTTTTGCGGCACTACTTTTTGGAGTTCACTTTTATATAATTATCCAATTTTTTGAGGAAAATCTTTACTTCCCAATTTTTACAATTTATATATTTAATGCGGCACTGGTTTTTGGAGTATTCTTAATTTTAAACTACAAAGCAACCCAAGGAAGTGATAAAATGTATCAATTATTTTTAGGATTAACCCTGTTAAAAATGGTTTTAGCAATTGTGTTTTTATTGCCTTTATTCTTTGGAAAATCAGAACACCCTCAACTTGAAGTCATCAACTTTTTTATCCCCTATTTTTTGTTTTTAATTTTTGAAATTTTCAACCTAAATAAATTTCTCCAAAAACATTAAACATTGTATGCATTAGTTTGGCAATTAAAATAATGAATGTATATTTGCACGGAATTTTAGACAAGGTATTTTTAATTGGATAAACGGATGCAAATCAACACTTTTAAAACACTATTACTTAGTATATTTCTTTCATTATCTTTTATCGGAAATGCCACCGAAATAAAAGAATCAGAACAGTCTGGAGAAGAGTTTAATGTAACCGATATGATTATGCATCATGTTAAAGATGCACACGAATTTCATATTATGGATTGGAAGGGACATGCTATTTCAATTCCATTACCAATAATTTTATGGACAGAAAAAGGACTGGTAACATTTATGTCTTCTGAATTTCATCACGATGATTCTGGAAAGGTTGTTGTAGAAAGAAAGGGGCAGAAGTTTGTTAAAATTCACGAAGAAATATATTATGCTTCAGAGGCGCCTCACGTTAGTGGCACGATGTCTCCAGAAGAACCTGTTCACCATGAAGCGGATAAACCGTTAGATTTTTCAATCACAAAATTGGTGTTTTCTATGTTTCTTTCTATGGCATTATTAATATTAATATTTGGCTTTTCTGCTAGAGCCTATAACAAAGATGGTGTCCCAAAGGGCATTGCAAAATTTACAGAGCCTTTAGTAGTTTTTATTAGAGACGAAGTGGCAATCCCAAATATTGGAGAGAAACATTACAAACGGTTTTTACCGTTTTTACTAACCGTGTTTTTCTTTATTTGGTTAAATAATATTATGGGATTAATTCCATTTTTCCCATTTAGCGCAAATTTAAGTGGCAATATAGCCTTTACAGGTCTTTTAGCACTTATCACATTTATAATTACAACACTTGTTGCTAATAAAGATTACTGGAAACATATTTTTTGGATGCCAGGAGTTCCTGTTCCGATGAAAATATTTTTAGCTCCAATAGAATTAATGGGAATATTTATAAAGCCTATTTCCTTAATGATTCGTTTGTTTGCTAATATTACAGCAGGACACATTATTGCATTGAGTTTAATTTCTTTAATATTTATAGCCAAAAGCGTATGGGTATCACCAGGATCTATATTCTTTTCGGTATTTATTAGTATAATAGAAGTTTTAGTAGTGGCTATACAAGCCTATATATTTACCATGTTGTCTGCCTTATATATAGGTAGTGCCATGGAAGAACATGAACATTAATTAATTTTTTTAATATTTAAACTATGAGTTTAGCATTATTACAAGAGACTGTAAGTTATGTTCCTTTCGCAGCGATTGGAGCAGGGTTAGCAGCTATAGGTGCCGGAATCGGTATTGGTAAAATTGGAGGCGCAGCTATGGAAGCCATGGCACGTCAACCAGAAATGCAAGGTAAGTTACAATCTTCTGCAATCGTATTATTGGCCTTCGTTGAGGCAGTAGCACTTTTTGCGGTAGTTGTATCACTTATTGCAAAGTAAAAAAGCATGGTGCAACGGTTGGTTGCACCTGTTTTTAGTTTTTAGTTAAAAAGATTATAAAATTATATAAGAAATGGATTTAGTTACTCCAGATTTTGGTTTGTTTTTTTGGACATTAATATCGTTCGCAATTTTGTTTTTCGTACTTAAAAAATTTGCATGGAAACCTATAGTTGGAACTGTTAATAATAGAGAACAATCCATCAGAGAAGCTTTGGCATCTGCTGAAAAAGCTAAACTTGAAATGGAAAATCTTCATGCTGATAATGAACGTATTCTAAAAGAAGCAAGAGTAGAGCGTGAAACGATGCTTAGAGAAGCACGCGAAATAAAAAGCAAGATGATAACTGATGCTAAAGATGAGGCGCAAACGCAAGCCAATAAAATGATTGATCAAGCACAAGTAGCTATTGAAAGCGAGAAAAAAGCAGCTATGGCAGAGCTTAAAAATCATGTTGCAGGATTAGCAGTAGATATTGCTGAGAAAGTTGTTCGTGAAGAATTATCTAACAAAGACAAGCAATTAAAATTAGTGGAGTCTATGCTAGATGAAGCAAAATTAAACTAAAAGCAGGATGGCAGGAGTAAGAGCAGCAATACGGTATGCTAAGGCAATTTTAGAGATTGCTAATAATCAAAATTTAGCAGAAGTTGTAAATCAGGATATGTCGTTAATGGCAAATACCATTGCAGAAAGCGAAGACTTAAGTGAAATGCTTCAAAGTCCTATCGTACGTGCTGCAACTAAAAAGTCTGCATTATTAGAAATCTTTAAAGACGCTAATAAGCTAACACTTAGCTTGATTGATTTACTTATCACAAATAAGCGAATAAACATATTAGGTGCAGTTGCTTCAAAATACAATCAATTGTTTGATGAATTAAGAGGAAGAGAAGTAGCATCAGTCACGACAGCTATTCCAATGACAAGTGATTTAGAAGCGAAAGTATTATCAAAAGTAAAAGAGCTTACAAATAAAGCCGTAGAATTAGAAAATATAATAGATGAAAGCATTTTAGGAGGCTTCATTTTAAGAGTTGGAGACAAGCAATATAATGCAAGTATCGCCAATCAGTTAAATAAATTAAAAAGAGAATTTACATTAAATTAAACTTGCTCTTAGCAAAGCTAAGAGACAAAACAAATAATTAAGATGGCAGAAGTAAAACCAGCTGAAGTATCAGCAATCTTAAAGCAACAACTTTCAGGATTTGAAGCAACAGCTTCATTAGATGAAGTAGGAACAGTACTAACTATTGGTGATGGTATTGCACGTGTTTATGGATTATCTAATGTTCAATATGGAGAATTAGTAGAATTCGAAAACGGCCTGGAAGGTATCGTACTT
>Ga0114934_10001948_pt1 | contig 13341 bp, 9 predicted proteins | sample 4SBtaG_2_FD_99695 | JGI IMG/M metagenome (GOLD analysis project Ga0114934, IMG submission 99695) | Deep subsurface microbial communities from Kolumbo volcano to uncover new lineages of life (NeLLi) - 4SBTROV10_white metaG | ecosystem: Environmental > Aquatic > Marine > Volcanic ... | reverse complement strand
TTATTGTCCGTCTTCTGCGTTGTAGCAACAGTTGCGTAGCCCTGCTATGCGCCTGTTGCTACGCCTTCAAGACAAACAATAATCCTGCGTCAATCTTTCGCATATTATTAAAACCTCGCTCCTAAGCGCACTATAGCATGCTCGAATATTGTAGGGCTATCAGGTGAAATCTTATCGATAACCGCTTAGATATTCGATGGGTCGGATTTTTTCCAAAGTAGTGAAAGTTCAAGAACTAAAGACAGCAATGCGGGTAGAAATGAAAGCGTTATGACTGTGGAGAAAAATATTCCCGACATAACGATCATACCGAGTCCACGGTAAAGTTCTGTACCAGCTCCAGGCAAAAACACAAGTGGCGACAAGCCTAGAATGGTGGTTGCACTGGACATAATAATTGGTCGCAGCCGTGTACGGGTTGCTTCTACTACTGCCTGAACTGAGTCCATCCCAACAGATTGAAAATTTTTCAATGCTTGTTCGACGATGAGAATTGGATTGTTTACAACCGTTCCGATGAGTATCAGAAATCCGAGCATGGTAATCATATCGAAGGGTTGTTGAATATTAGTGAGTCCCAGCAGGTGTAATTTGTCACCGAAAAAATTGAATAACCAAAGGCCGCCGATGCCGCCACTAATTCCAATAGGTACTGTTGTCATTATGACTAGTGGGTATCCCCAGTGTGAAAATATAGCCACCATGAGTAAATAGGAAATGAGTATCGCCACAAGGAAATTCATGCCTAAAGCATCACGAGTACTTTGTAATCGGTCACTGGCGCCACTAATTTGCATGTTAATATGTGCAGGAACTTGTGCGGATGTGTAGAGTGCTTGAATCACTTGGGAGCGGACTTGCTCCACCGCGGATTCCAGGGGGATGTTGTGGGGAGGAACAATGGAGAGAGTGATTGTGCGTTTACCGTCGACTCTGCGCAGAATGCCTGTGTTAACAGATTCTCGAATCGTTGCAACAGCACTTAACGGAACAATACTTCCTTTTTTGGAATACAGTAACAGATGCTGCAGGTCTTGCGGTTTTTGGATGGTTTTTTCTGTACTGTAAAGATATATGTCAATCTTATCATCTTCAAAAAAGAAATCATCAACGAATGCGCCGTCAGACAAAGCCCATATTGTGAATCCGAGTTGTTCTGTTGTAAAACCCATTTCTGTGGCCCGTTCCCAGTCAGGGTGAATTTCCAGCATGGGTTGTCCCATAGTTAAGGTTGGGGGGTCGGGGCGTACCTGTGGTTTGTCAAATACTTCATTGACCCTTTCATATACTTTTTTACCGGTCTCGAACAGTGTGGGTAAATCTGTGCCGCTGATATCCAGATTAATGCTTCGGGTTCCGCCCAGGTTACTGGCAAATATCGAACCACGGGATGAAAATGAAATCATTCCCGGAACTTCTGAAAATTTTTCAGAGAGTTTATCGATCAAGTCGTCAATATCGTCTGGATCTTGAGTTTCGACGATCATCAAGATCATGTTCGGACGAACATAGCTGACTACGAAACGTAACGCCGGGACATCGGTGCTACCGGAGTGAAAGCGCTCAGGATTTTCGTCAAGGTGAGGCAAAAAGTAATCATGTAAACTGTCCAGATAGGTGGACATTTGGTCAAGATTATAGCCGGGAGGCGCGTACATGAAGGAGAAGGTTTTTGACTCTTCACCTTCAGGTAGATACTCGGCTTTCGGTGTGAGGAAAATAATAATCGCTAGGGTCAGAAAAAATAATATGAAAATCAATATGATTCGCTGACGCAGGCTTGTCAGTACTTTTTGAAGAGATTGAATAATAGTAGCCTCGAATCGATTTCCAATTTGCTTCAAACCGGAGTGCTTTTCGGTCTCGATGGCGGTTTTTACGTAGCGGCTGCAGGCTGCAGGGATGATTGTAATAGCGACCAACATCGACATGAGTATTGAAGAAGATATGGCGATGGCAATGTCTGAGTAGAGTTGTCCAGCTTCTTCGTTTATAAATATGACTGGCAAAAAAACGAATATGCTTGTCAGCGTGGACGCAAGAACTGCCGTCCAGACTTCACCGACGCCATCTAATGTCGCTTGAACTCTAGGTTTTCCCATTGTCATATGACGAAAAATATTTTCCAGTACGACAATGCTGTTATCGAGAGTCATGCCAATTGCAAAGGCGATGCCCGCCAATGAAATGACGTTGAGGGTTCTGCCCATGATCAGCAAGCCAAGAAATGCTGCGATGGTGCAGATGGGAATTCCAATGGCACCAATTAATGTTGCTGATATTGATCGTAAAAAAAGAAACAATACCATTGTCACCAGGATTGCTCCAATCAGTAGATTTTGTCTTACTACGGAAATTGCGTCTTTTACATATTTTACATCTTCACTGGTTAATTGAATCTGCATTCCTTGTGGATTCAGAGCAGTTCGATTAAGTTCAGCGACTTTAGCCATCACGCCATCCATGGTTTCGATAACATTGGATCCGACTTGCCGTCGTATACCCAAAGTAATGTTTGCCCGACCGTTGGCGAAAGATTTGACCCGAATTTCAGCATGATCCAGCTCTACGAAGCCAATATCCCGAAGTCGAATGGTTGTTTCGTTTTTGTAGGCGATCACCATGTTTTCAATATCTTCGAGACTTTTAAAACTACCGATCGTTCTCAATAAGTACCGCCGTTTTCCACTTTCCATGTCGCCTCCGGATGTATCGTGGTTTCTGCCACGTATCTTGTTACGGAGTTCGCTTAAGGTGATTTCACGCTGTGCCAGCTTTGCCGGATCGACATAGATTCGTACCTGGCGCTCGGCACCTCCCCACATATCAACCTGAGAGACACCTGGTACGCGCTCAATCTGTGGGCTGATGTGATTTTCTATGTAGTCGAGCATCATTACCAAATTAATATTGTTTGGATTTCCGGGTAATGGCTGGATGCGGAAATACATGAATGCGTTATCCGAAAAGGAACTGGTGACAATACGAGGCTCATCGACGTTTTCAGGGTACCCGGGAACCTGAGTAAGTGCGTTATTAACCCGGATTAAAATGTCATTGATATCGGTGCCGTGGGGGAATTCCAGTTCTATGTTTGCACGTCCGGTTTCTGCTTTTGAAATTAGGCGCTCAAGGTTGGGGATAGAGCGCAGGTAACTTTCCTGATCAATCAGGATTTCTTTTTCAATATCTTGTGGACTTGCTCCAGGCCAGGTCGTTTTAATGGAGATTGTCCGTGCATCCAAATCGGGGATCATTTGCACTGGCACGCGAAACATTGCGATTATTCCGAACAGGCAGATAATTAGAATACCAATGGTCAGAATTATGCTGTTGCGAATTGCCAGACTAAACATATAAGCCAGAAGGTTGCTTAATATTGGAGGGTGTTATCCATCGACGGGGCGAATGAGTCGGACTTGCTGGTTAGGTTTGAGAATTTCATTGCCCCGAACCACTACTTTGTCTCCAGAGACAACCTTGCCGGCTATAATTTCGATCAATTCCTGGTGCCTGCGTCCCGTTTTAACTTGTACAGGCGTGGTGTGAAGCTTGTTGTTTTCTTTTCGGACAAGCCAGATTTGTTGTGTTCCATCCTGAGACTTGACGATTGCGTCTTGCGGAAGCATTAGAACCGGTTCGTTATCCGAGCTAGTTAAAAAAATAACCTTTACAGACATTCCCGGAGTTATTTTTTGCAATGTATTTGGGATATCGATTCTTACCGGGAAAGTTCGTGTTGCCGGGTTACTTATGGGTATTACTTTTGTGACCTGTGCCTTGATCGCGTTTTTGGGTAACGCATCAAATTTCAGTAATACCTGTGTGCCAATATGTATCAGGCCGAAATGATGTTGAGGAACTGGAACCTGGATACGAACGCTGTTGATATCGTATAGTTCCAATAATGCATCACCTGTTTCGATCCACTCACCGATTTCTGTTGTCACTTGTCCGATAATTCCATCAAAGGGTGCGCGGATCGTATATTGATCAGCTATTTTAGTCGAGCGTGTATATTCGGCGGTCAATTTTTTAATAATTGCCTTTTTAATCCGGGCATTTGCGATTAAAGCCTTATATCCGGTTTCAGCGACATGTCTTTTCTCTACTAATTTTTCCGCTTCGTTTCTCTGTCTGACGGCTTCTTTAAAAGTTTCCTTGGCTTCATTTAGAGCGGCCGCAGCGCGTTCAGAATCGAGTAGTGCAATGCTGTTTTCCAGGACTACGAGTGGATCTCCTGTTTTTACGGAATCACCGTCATCTACCCTAACCTGAGAAACCAATCCATCAACTTCAGAGGATAAATCGGAATTCCTGCGAGGTGTTACGGATCCTGAAAGTGGTATCTTTTCCGGAAGGTGATTCATTTTTGCTATGGCCACCTCGACAGGACTGATCTTTTCGGCACTTAATACAGGGAAAGAAAAAACGCAGAAAAAACCTAATACAGCAAAAAAAAATTTATCAATCAAAAAGTAATAGTACAAACCAGTATCTACTCAGTAAGTCAGGTGATTTAGGTGCAAGCCATTCATGGTTCGGGACGCGTGAACACAATTGTGTCGGTACTGTAGTCACTTCTCTGTTGCAGAAGCCCAAAAAATCAAAAAGCTACATTCTCAGCAAGTATACGCTGAATAGTCCTATAAATGATTAGGTCTATTAACTGAAAACGGGTATAAAATTGATGGTTTTACCGTAATTCCAGGCTGTATCTTCTCAATGCCTTGATCTGGATAGTAACGCTTTTTCAGCGAATCTGGAAATAATTGATAGTTTCATGCTTGCTAGTTTTTCTAATAACAATTGTTCAGCGCCGTCGGGTTTTTTTACCAAAATCCATAAAAGCAGAACTGATACACAATAGATCAAGCCCCCAATTGTTACGCTTGAAAACAGGCCAACCAGGCTATGTGTTAAGCCAAGCTTATAATCAAACAGGCTAATGTAGTTGCTAACGCCTAAATGCATCAATAATACTGAAACTACGGGTCTCCAGCTTAGATGGAAAATATTGTTCCAGCGGAGCTTTAAAACCTTTAATACGACTCCATAGGTAAATGGAATGATGAATATGGAAACGGCCAGATAAGTCCAGGCGGCGCCCATAACTCCATATTTTTGGACAGAATACACCAGGCAGGGAATGAGAAGAGCCACATATACAAATGCCAGCCCGGTGAGTATTTTCGGCTTACCCACCGCGAGTAAAACTGACCCACTATTGGTTTGAATGGCAGTGAGTAATCCGAAGTATGACAATATCTGGATCAGAGGAATCATTTCCACCCATTTTAGTCCGAAAAACACAGGTACGAAGAGTACCGCAGTCAATGCAATACCAACGGCTATCGGGAGTGAGAAAAGGTATATTATGGATAGTACATTAATAAAGCCTTTTTGAAGATCCTCCAATTTATTGGAAAGGTTTGCATATCCGGGAAATACAGCCCGATTTATTGGTGCAACCAGTTCTGTAGTGGGAAGGTTAGAGATTTCATAACTAATACTGAATATACCTAGATAATAGCTGCCGGAATAGCGACCTATTACAAAATCAGATGACCGTAACTTCATGAAGAACAGAATATTGTTTATTAGTAACCATGAAGAAAATTTTATCAGGTCGCCAGCAGCCTTGAATGAGAATCTAGGTCTGTACGGGTGCATCATATAACTTAAAATTGTGCTCACAATTTCACCGGCAAGTACCCCGGAAATAAGTGCCCAATAACTTTTTATTGTAAATGCAAGGTAAATTGTAACCATGAACCCAGCGAGTTTTCTGGAAAGCATCCATTTGAACTCTTTGTCGAAGCGCATTTTTTTTCTGAAATCAACAACACCGATATTGCTGAGCGACTGTACTACCATGACCAATGATAATGCGTAAAATATATGAGTTAATCTTGGTTCTTCATAAAAAATAGAGGCATAGGGTGCAATTAAAATGAGGAGTGCTGCGCTGAGAATTCCGAAACTAACTTTAAAGCTCCATGCTGTATTGTAGTGGTCAGGACCTGCATCCTGTTTTTGTATTAGGGCGACATCAAAACTAAAGGCTTGTAACAATTCCAGGCCAGCGACAACAGACATGGCCATTGCGATGAGGCCAAAATCTTCCGGAACCAGCAGGCGCGCGAGTATCATGGTACTGATTATGCCGATACTTTTTTCCAGCACTTTAAAAAGCACCATCCAGATGGCGCCTACAGCAATTTTTGACCCGATGTTTTTCATAAATATTTGGTGGTTTTGGTCGTATTTCTACATATTTCTATTGATGGGTAGCATCACGGTTATCTGTGTTAATGCAATCTATTGTATTGCTGCCAGCCCAGGATTGAGTGTAAGGCTGATTGATTTAGCCTTTAATTATCGATCATAACTGTATTGCCAAAGTGTAAAGAGGCTGTTCGAAAGTAGAGTGCTGTATTATCAATGATGTTGTGTTCATTTTAGGAGGGCTGACCCAGGCGTTCACGCTGGTAACTACCATCTTGAACATGCTGGCACCATTCAAGGTTGGCAAGATACCACTCGACCGTTTTGCGTATTCCGGATTCAAAACTTTCCTCGGGAATCCATCCCAGCTCGGTGGCGATTTTGCTTGCATCAATCGCATAGCGATGGTCATGTCCGGGACGGTCTGTCACAAACTTAATCAAATCTTTATAGTGCTTAACACCTGTGGGTTTTTTTGCAGTCATATCATCGAGTAATGCACAAATAGTTTCTACCACGTATAAATTGGTTTTTTCGTTGTGGCCGCCAATGTTATAGGTTTCTCCAACCTTACCTTCAGTTACTACTCTATAAAGAGCTTTGGCGTGGTCGTCTACATACAGCCAGTCTCTGATTTGATCCCCCTTGCCATAAACAGGTAATGGCTTACCTTCGCGTGCGTTAAGGATTATCAGAGGGATCAGTTTTTCAGGAAAATGGTAGGGGCCATAGTTATTGGAACAGTTAGTGACCACTGTCGGCAATCCGTAGGTACGCAACCAGGCCCGCACCAAGTGGTCGGAGGCTGCTTTAGAGGCTGAATAAGGGCTACTGGGTTCATACGGCGTGGTCTCTACGAATAAATCATCAGTGTTATGCAGGTCACCGTATACTTCATCTGTACTGATGTGGTGGAATCGAAAGGCCGCTTTCGAATTGTCTGATAAACCATTCCAGTATTGGCGAGTGGCTTCAAGTAAGCAATAGGTGCCTACAATATTTGTTTCAATAAACGCGGCGGGGCCATCTATCGAACGGTCAACGTGGCTTTCCGCGGCAAGATGCATGACAGCATTTGGTTTGTAGCGTGCGAAAGTATTGTCAAGTGCGGCCTGATCACAGACATCAACACGTTCAAAGTGGTAGCGATCAGAGCTTGCCACCGACTGTAACGATTCAAGGTTGCCTGCATAGGTTAATTTATCCACATTAACAACGCTGTCAGCCGTATTGTTGATAATATGCCTAATGACGGCTGAGCCTATAAAACCGGCACCTCCGGTGACTACAATTGTTCGCGATAACATTGCGTACGCCCTAATTGATAGTTATATACAGAAACCCTATGCTGATCGCGCATGTTATCAAGTTACCGAGAGGTGTATCCAGTATTTTCTTGAATCTATGACCGAACCAGTGCTCACTTTGAATGCTGATTTTAAGGTTTGGGGTGGAAAGTCTAATTCTAAGTAGCGGATACTGTATTAAGTGCTCCGTTTTACTAACATGCCCACTGCATTTTTGGCGTCCTGCAGATAAAATTGCTTGTTCCAGTTGAGAGACCGTAAAATCTCGACCAGGCAGGAAAGTTTTTGTGAGCAACGCAGGGGAGCACGTAGCACCGATTTCGTGTTTTCGTACAGGCGTCGCCAATACGGCATGACGAAATTAGCAGATTTTGATGCATCGTACCAACGTGTAAAACCCTGGTCACCGCCGGTTGCAACAGTAGACCGCTCTGCATGTTCGCGATGATAGAACATGCATTCCGGAATCTGATGGAACTGTCCGGCAAGTGCAAGCTGTCCAAGCATAACCAGGTCGGATCCTACATAGCCACCTATCAGTGGTGTGTTGCGCAGAGTATCAGTGCGAATGACACCAAATACTTCGTGTACGATATGTCCGCCACACGCGTACAGCAGGAATACTTTATTAAAGGGGGCCTGCAGAACATCGACTGGAAACTTGTATTCGCCGAGATCTTTTCCGTTTTCATCAATGAAATTAGTATAAGTAAAGCATAGTGCGACGGAAGGTTTGGTATCGAGAATATGAACGCAACTTTTTATGAAATCGGGGTGGTGCAGGTCGTCGTGTGCAGCCCACTTGAAATACTCGCCCTGCGCCTGATGTACAGTGTTATTGAAATTCCAGGCCGCGCCACGGTTGGTCTCGCTTCGACAATATTTTATCCTTGAATCCAGTTCGGCATATCGGCGGCAAATGGCAGGTGTTGAATCGGTGGATGCGTTGTCTGAAATAATCAGCTCGTAATCTGTAAAAGATTGAGCAAGAAGAGAGTCGATTGTCTCGGCCAGGTAGCGCTCACCGTTGTATACAGGCAGGCCGATACTGAGCTTGGGTGCTTTGTCATTGTTCATGTTTGGAATCTGTGGGTTGCTGTGTGGATAGGAATCAGGATTGGGTGAATAATGATTCATAATGTGTAGCCAGGCGCTTGCCTTGGGTCATTGCGTTAAACTCTGTGTCCATGCGTTTGCGAGCTGAATTGATCAGATGAATCCACTCATCGGGGTGTTCAATTAACCACCTAAGCTTTTCTTCAAGACCGTCTATATCCGCCTCATCGGCAAGCAATCCACTTTCTCCATCAATCAGTACTTCAGGAATGTCACAGTGGCGGGTACTTACCACGGGCATTCCAAAAGCAGCCATATCGATTATTGTGACTGGAGCACCGCCTTCGCTATCACCGTCACTTGCCAAAACGCTCGGTGAAAGAAATACATGATGCCGATAGGCTTCTTCAATGAGTACACTATAAGGTTGATATCCAAGTAGGCGGGTTTGTGATTCGAGTCCAGTGTGCTTCAATGTTTCCAGTATCTTAACTTTTTCACGTTTGCTGCGTTCCTGCTCTATACTATCGCCGATTATAGTAATTTCCAGTTGCTGTCCGGATTTTATCCGTGCCAGTGCCTGGATTGCGTTTGGTATGCCTTTTTTCTCCACGAATGTGCCGGAAATCAGTATCTGCAACGGTTCGCCAGGATTCCAGTTGCGTGGTTGGAATTTGATATTATCCAGTTTAACTCCAAGGTGATGTACTCGCGCTTTCTCGTCTGGGCAACCCAGTTTAACCAGGCTGCTACGTAGGTAAGGGCCTTCACAAAGGAACAAATCAGCCTGTTCAAAAAGTTGTCGGTAACGTTCACGCCAGGCCGGTTCAATAGTTGGCAGTCGACTAATGTCATAACCGTAGAATGTGACGACGTGTTTTAGTGGCTTTTTTTGAGTAAGTGACAGATTTGACCAGCCCCGATCACCAAAGTGAGAATGTAAAATATCAGCCTGGTTCTGGTGTATTTGTTTTTGCAGGAGTTGTGATTGACGCCATTGCTGAATTTTCCAGGATTTTTGGCCAAGAAAATTCCATATGCCGTCAGTGTCTGCACTGATCAGGTTTCCAATTGGATACTGGTCGAGATTGTCAGCTTCATCACATACCACATGGCTTTCCACATGCGGTGGTAAAGAACTCACCTGGGTGTATAGCCAGGACATGGTTTGCGATAACCACATCGACATGGAATGTACTACAGCAAGTTTTTGGTCGGGCTTCATTTGCGGCTCAGAAGGCTGGCTGGTCGGGTAAGATTATGTCTGGTAAGTTTGTGCTCAGCCTAACACTCTATTTACCGCAGTAATCACGTCGTTAACATCGTCATCGGTTAATTTTGCTGACAATGGGAGGCTCACAGTCTGGCGACCGATTCGCATGGCATTCGGAAAGTCTTCCGGGTGCCATTGAAATTGTTCCTGGTAATACGGGTGTTCTGGAAGACTGAGATAATGGACACCGACACCGATGCCCTGGGCTGTCATGCCGTCAAGAAATGCGTCTCGAGAAATGCCCGTGTGAGCCTCATCCACAAGTATGGTATAAAGGTGGTAGCCATGCTTGGTGTTCGGCTCAACTGGCGCTGGTAAACCCAGTGGCAGGTCAGAAAACGCCTCATTGTATCGGTTCCACACTTTTTCACGTCGTTGCCAATAGGGTTCTATGCGAGCAAGTTGGTGGATGCCGATAGCGGCCTGTAGATCCATCATGTTATATTTAAAACCGACTTCTACGACTTGGTAATGCTTGAAACCTTTATCGCTGAATCGTTTCCAGGCATGTTTGCTCATACCATGTAGGGCCAGAATTTTTATGCGTTCCGCGTGTTCTTCGTTATTGCTGATGACCATGCCGCCTTCTCCAGTCACAATATTCTTTGTAACATAAAAACTCAGGCAGCCAAAAGCACCGAAAGTGCCGGCTTTTTTGCCTTTGTATTCAGTTTCGATAGCATGTGCACAGTCTTCTATCATAGTTAGTTTATTGTTTTCCACGATGCTTGAAAGGGCATCCATATCGCACGGCCGTCCGGCAAAATGAACCGGCAGTATCGCTCGTGTGCGATCACTTATCTTGGCTTTTATACCGGTCGGATCGATATTCATGGTGAGTGGATCAACGTCGGCAAGTACGGGTGTTGCGCCAGCATGAAGAATGGCATTTACTGTGGCACAAAAAGTCATTGGTGTGGTGATGACTTCATCGCCAGGTTCCAGGCCAGCGGCAAGAATGCTCAGATGCAGAGCGGCAGTGCAGGAATTGACGGCTACGGCGTGTTTGGTGGACTTGTATTTCAACATGGCCTGTTCGAAGCGTGCTACTTTGGGGCCTGTTCCCAACCAGCCACTATTCATAGTGTCCAGTATTTCCTGAATTTCCGGATCCTCAATCGCGGGAGCGCCGAAAACCAAAAACCGGTCTTTTTCTCGAACAGGGGGTGTGGCATTCTCTGGTTTATTCATTTCTTGTCCTGGTTTTTTGCAATCCTGATCGGGAAGGTTGTTTTGGCTGGGTCGGGAACTATCTTTTCAGAAGTTCAAGCAGGTATTTTCCATAATCGCTTTTCGCAAGCGGTTGAGCAATCGCTTCCAATTGCTCTGCATTAATATAGTCCATATAGTATGCAATCTCTTCTGGACAGCAAATCTTGAGGCCTTGGCGTTCTCCAATAGTTTCGACAAAGGTCGATGCGGCCAGCAAGGAACCTTGTGTTCCGGTATCCAGCCATGCTGTTCCACGCCCCAGAATTTCTACATGGAGCTGTTTTTGTTGCATGTAAAGCTCGTTAATACTGGTAATTTCGAGTTCGCCGCGTGGAGAAGGTTGTAGCGACTGAGCCATGGAGACAACCTGGTTGTCGTAGAAATAAAGTCCGGTGACGGCATATTGGGATTTCGGCTTGTTGGGTTTTTCCTCTATGCTGATTGCACGTTCCTGCTCGTCCAATTCTACAACGCCATATCGCTCAGGATCTTTGACCCGGTAAGCAAACACGGTTGCCCCATCCTCGCGCATGGCAGCACGCTGCAGTTTCGGCGGCAGGTCGGTGCCGTAAAATATATTGTCTCCCAAAATAAGGCCACAACTGTCGGTGCCGATAAATTGTTTGCCAATAATAAATGCTTGTGCCAATCCTTCCGGGGAGGCTTGCACGGCATAGGAAATATTCAGGCCAATTTTCCCACCGTCACCGAGTAAACTTTCGAATCGAGGGGTATCCTGTGGTGTGGATATGATAAGAATTTCGCGAATGCCTGCCAGCATTAAGGTTGACAGTGGATAGTAGATCATCGGTTTGTCGTAAACCGGGAGTAACTGTTTGGAAACGACTTGTGTCATCGGGTATAGACGGGTGCCAGACCCACCGGCAAGAATTATAGCTCTCATGAAACTGATGTCCGTTCGCTGTAATTGGTATCGATCCAGCCACTGCCATTGCAGGTGGCGTAAAAAATTGGTGCATATTCCTCCCGAATTTCATCAAGCATGAAACCACCACTGTTAAACTCAGTATAGCTGGCGAAATCGATACAGCCATCAAATATACCCGGGAAGCTATTGGAGATAAGAGATCGTCGCAAGGAAAAGTGGTTTTGAGTCAATGTTTTCGATCCATCAATTCGAAGTGGGCCAAAATCCGTTTTTACTGTAGGCTTTGATGTTTAAAGGGGCTTTCTTTAAGACCTGACCCCCCGAGACTTTATAGTGATTCTTGTTTTTAGGCTGAAAATTAGGATTAATTGATTATACAATCATACCCAAATCCTGCAAGTGATGATTGGGAAGCAATTAATCGAACATGTCGACTAATTATTATTCTCAGTTTGATTGCCTGGAGTGGATCTGTGCAGTGATCTATAAGCAGAAAATTTATCATCCTGGATTAACTGTTTTGATTGATAAGGCAGGTGGAAATTATTCATTTTCAAGTTCTGATAGTGACCAGATTCATTTATATTAGTGCGGGTTCCACCACCCGGCATGGTTGCTCACGATCAATTGGAACCTTCGCAAAGTGGACGCTATTACTTGCCCACTTTGCAGAAGGGTCATAATTCTTGAACTGTTCGATAAACTGTTAAGGATTTACAGAACATGAAAATAATCAACAAGAGCGGTATGTGCAGGATTGCTGCCTGCGGCATTTCCGGCAAATACTCCGACACTGGTTACAGTAGTAATATGGTTAAATGTAACCGCGTTCGTGAAGTTGGTGCCATCTGATGAGTATGAGTAAGTCCATTGGTTGCCTACGCGCCCAACTCGTAAGAACAATGGGCTTGTGTTTGCTATGACCTGATTGACTCTAACGGTTGGCGAGCCATTTTCAAACGATGTGGCGAATATGTAAGTCTGGCTGCCGTTGCTGTAATAATCGAATCGTATGAAATTATTCGGATCTGTTTCAACCAGTATGCCTTGTATCTGATAAGCCTGAGAAACGGTTGAATCAAACTTGGCCTCGATTTCGAAATCGTCATCAACGACAGACTGCATAACCCGTGCAGAATCATTACCACTGGTCCACAGGTCATGGCTGGTGCCACCCGGTACGGAAATTTCAAGTTGCGAACCGTTGGTTGATGCGCTGCTGTCCCCGACAGGATCTACAAATGTCCAAAGTGCTGTGTCGAATGCACCGTTGAAATCGTCGGCAGTCACATTGCCTGCAGGTGCTCCCGGGTCATCGGTGGTAAATACGAGGTCACCACTAAAGCCGGTGTTTGCGCTACCGTCTGTTGAACTGG
>Ga0114934_10001947_pt1 | contig 13341 bp, 14 predicted proteins | sample 4SBtaG_2_FD_99695 | JGI IMG/M metagenome (GOLD analysis project Ga0114934, IMG submission 99695) | Deep subsurface microbial communities from Kolumbo volcano to uncover new lineages of life (NeLLi) - 4SBTROV10_white metaG | ecosystem: Environmental > Aquatic > Marine > Volcanic ... | reverse complement strand
TTTTTCAACCATGCTTCCAACATAGGCTCAAAGTGGTAGCAATGCGGACAGCCATACCAGAAAAATTCGATCACTTCGACTTTGTCGGGATTCTGCGTCGGTTGCGGCGGGGACAGCTGCTCATAGGATGTGGATTCGGCCTGACTGAGTCCCATAACGCCAAATACCAGTAAAAATACAAATACCGCTTTTTTAAACATTACAAACTCCTTATTTCATCATGGAAATATAGTATGACACGGCCTTGATCTGTTCGTCGCTCATACCATCGGCAATCATACGCATTATATTCTCAGGGTTATTTTGCCGTTTACCCTGTTTAAAATCAGTCAGCGTTTTAATCAAATAATCGGCATGCTGAGCACGCAGCGCCGGAAATGCTGCCGGCTTGTTACCTTCACCATAAGGTCCGTGACAGGCGATACAGGCGGAAACCTCAGCCTCTAAATCACCATTACGATATAAATCGCCGCCCATGGCCAGTAATTCATCGCGTTCGGCTTGTTTTTTTTCGGCTGCCGCTTTTTTCGCCGCCTCATCCATCTCATCTTCGTCATCATCGTCAATAGCCACAACAGGCGGACGATTCGGCTTGATTTTATTGCTTTCGTAAAAATCGGCGATATTTTGTATCTGCTCATCGCTCAAGCCCATCGCCAAAGGCGCCATCATTGGCGCATTCCGCCGACCTTGTTTAAAATCATTGAGTTGTTTGACCAGATACGAGGCATGTTGCTCAGCTAATTTTGGGAACATGCCCGACGGGCTGTTGCCATCGGCACCATGACAACCGGCGCAGGACTCAGCCTGGCTTTTCCCCAGGCTGGCATTGCCTTCGGCGGATGCCAATGTCGATGTTGCGGTCAGCAACAATGAAATTGAAACTGTCAGTATTCTTTTTATCATCAGTTTCCCCTTTATCAGGAATGTGGTGAGTAAAAGGCGCCTTTTCAGGTCGCCAAACGCTATAATGACCCGATTCTACTCTATTTGCTTTTAGGACGCGAGATAAGCATGAATCCACTGTATCATCAGGCTCAATTCAGTTGCAGCGCTTCTGCTTTGAGCAACGCGCCGGAAGATACCGGCCTGGAAATCGCCTTTGCCGGCCGTTCCAATGCCGGTAAATCCAGTGCTATCAATGCCTTGACCGGGCAAAATTCGTTGGCCCGAATCAGTAAAACCCCAGGCCGCACGCAATTGCTTAATTTTTTTCAACTCGATGAGCAACGTAAATTGGTCGATTTACCGGGCTATGGCTACGCTAAGGTACCGATTTCAGTTAAACAAAAATGGCAATTGATGATGACCACCTATCTGACTGAACGCAAGGCTCTGGTCGGCATCGTTCTGGTGATGGATGTCCGTCGCCCGTTGACCGAATTCGACTGGCAGATGATTCACTGGTGTGAACATGCACAACTCCCCTTGCATATTTTGCTGACCAAAGCCGATAAATTGAAATACGGTGCCGCCAAAAACAGCTTGCTGAAAGTGCAGCGTGATTTGGGCGAAGCCCCCATCGAAATTACGCTACAACTGTTTTCCGCCTTGAAAAAGACCGGCATCGATGACGTTCATTCGATTTTAGATCAATGGTTTGGCGTTTCTCATAATAAAGCGTAAATCAGCCTATACCTTATACCTCTGGTGTAGAAATGCGGGCTAACGTCAGGGGCGTTATTGATGTGACTTTTCTACCGGCTCATCCAGTATCGCCCGAATTTCGGCATCGCAGGAGCCACAGCCCGTATTGGCGCCGGTTATATCTTCAATGCGCTCCAATGTCGTTACGCCCTGGGCGATAAGCTGTAAAATCTTGTGACGACGGACGCCGGCGCAATCACAAACAAGGCTATCGGCTGTTTTTTCGGTCATGTTCGTTAAATTTTTTATCTTAGGTCTTTTCTTTCAGTCTGAAATCTGTATAATGCCTGTTTTTTCTAAGTGGGTGCTTAGCTCAGCTGGGAGAGCATCGCCCTTACAAGGCGAGGGTCGGGGGTTCGATCCCCTCAGCACCCACCAGAAAAATCCGGCTAAATTCAGCTTTCTTCGTGGCTATGTTCTTTTTCCGCCATTTCGGAAATTTCCTTCAATCGTTGCACGGCTTTCTGGTTGATAGAATGGTCTGGATACTCGCCATTATCATCCAATTCACCTGCCTCCATGCCGGTCAACAATTCTAACGCCTGATTAACCGTCTCTACGGTATAAATCGCAAAGCGCTTTTCTGTGACGGCATCAATCACCGCTTGTTTTAACATCAGATTGCGTTTATTAGACGCCGGAATAATAACCGCTTGTTCGCCGGTTAAGCCGCGCGCCTGACAAAGATTGAAAAAACCTTCTATTTTTTCGTTAACGCCGCCGACAGCCTGTACTTCACCATATTGATTGATAGAACCGGTTACCGCAAAGCTCTGCTTAATCGGCGTGCGGGTCAATGCCGAAATCAGGCAACAGAGCTCTGCCAGCGACGCACTGTCGCCATCGATATGGCCATAGGATTGTTCGATGGCAATACTGGCCGAAATCGCCAACGGAAACAGTTGGGCATAGCTGTTGCCCAAATAGCCCGTTAAAATCATGACGCCTTTGGTATGAATCGACTGACCTAACTCGGCCTCCCGTTCAATATCGACGATACCACGAGAGCCAGGATAAACGGTTGCGGTAATTCTTGCCGGCGCGCCAAACCGGCTGCCGCCGATCTCCAGTACCGTCAAGCCATTTATTTTGCCGATTTTTTCGCCTTCGCTATCAATCAGAATGGTACCATCAAGAATTTCATTGAGAATTTCTTCCGATATCCGGCCATTGCGCACGTCTCGCCCTTTCAACGCCGCATCGATTTCTGCCTGGCTAATTTGCCGGGTTTGCTGTTGTCGGCTGATAAAGTCGGCTTCACTGATAATTTCCAGCGAATCATTGATGCGAGCGGATAAATAGTTCTGATTTTCAGCCAGTCGGCAGCTGTGCTGAATCAGGCGTAAAATCGCATCGCGGGTTAACGGTTTGGCACCAATGTCTTTGGCCTGCTGCATCATCAATTGGGCAAATTGGTGGATATTGTTGTCATTGCGTTCGATATGATCATCAAAATCCGACAGGATTCGGAACATCTCGTTAAACTCGCTATCCATCTCTTCGAGCAGATAATAAATATCGCGTGGCCCAACCAGAATCACTTTGACATCCAGTGGAATGACTTCAGGCTTTAAGGTGATCGTATTGACCCCTATCTCGGTGAAAGGCGACTCAATTTCGATACGTCCAGCCTTTAACGCTCGCTTCAAGCCTTCCCAGACAAAGGGATACGTCAGAATTTTTTCGGCATCCAGAATCAGGTAACCGCCATTGGCCCGGTGCAGGGAACCGGCACAAATACGCCGATAATTGGTGACCAACGTGCCCTGGTCGCTGATATATTCGATACGGCCAAACAGATTCGAATATGTCGGATGCGATTCGTAAATGATCGGTGCGCCGGCATCGGCTTTGTGATCGACCAGAATATTGGGCAAAAACTGTTCTGTCAGTAAGGCCCGTTTGGTTTTAAGCTCCAACGCATCCTGGGTTCTTCCCGGCATTAAAAAGTCACTGATGGAACTGGTCAGGTTTTTCTTCAATTCGGCCAGATAGACGATAACATCTTCCGTATCCTGATATTTTTTATTCAATTCATCAAACAATGGCGCAATAGCCTGTTCAATGGTCTGGCTGTCCAGCTGGCGTAATTCATCGACCAGATTCCGACGCCATTGCGGCAATTCCAACAGCACTTCACTTAAATATTCTTCCAATTCTTCGACATGCTTAACAAATGTTTCCCGCTCATCCTCCGACAACAGCATGAATTCATCTTCATCCAAGGCTTTATTATCCCGTATGGGCAGAAAGGTAATGGCCTCATTATCGCGGAACAATGCGATATTCATGCCACGGGCTTTTTTATCGACCAGCTCTATGGCTTTATTGTAGCGCTGGTTAAAACTGCGCTCGATCGCGGTCTTTTTCTGCTGATAGGTCGGACTTTCAAATGCCGCGGGGAAGGTTGCCAGCAAGTTGTCGATGAATTTTTCAATATCTTTATTGAAGGTATTGCCCTGTCCGGAAGCCAGTCGAATCGCAATAGGTTCACGCGGGTTTTCAAAATTATCCACATAAGCATAGGCTGCCGGAGCCTCTTGCTGGTGCGCATGCTGGCTGAGATGGTCGGTAATCATTGATAACCGACCGGTGCCCGGCTCGCCCATAACATAGATGTTATAACCGGGTGTTTGCATGGCGACGCCAAAAACCAGGGCTGATTTAGCCCGATCCTGTCCCAGAATCGTCGGGTTACGACCCGATGCCGCCTCGCTGTCCAGAGCAGTCAGTTCTATATTCAGCTTAAGCGCTGAAACCGGTAATTTTTCCATCAGTCCTGTCGATCCTGTTTTTTCATCGATAACATATGGTGCATTTTGTTAACTTTTGTTTTTAAATAATGCCGATTATCATTGTGAATACTGGGCTGAATCGGAATACGTTGCGTAACATCGACACCCAGCTGTTTTAATGCATCGATCTTGTGCGGATTATTGGTGATTAAGTTGACCGATTCAACCCCTAGCGCTTCCAGAATCAATGCCGCAATATCATATTGCCTCTCGTCGGCTTCGTGTCCTAAATGAATATTGGCATCGACGGTATCCATGCCTTGATCCTGCAAATTATAGGCTTTCAGTTTGTTGAGCAAGCCAATGCCTCGACCTTCCTGACGCATATAGACCAAAACCCCCGAGCCGGCTTTTTCAATCATTTCCAGCGCCATATCCAGCTGTTCACCACAATCACAACGTAATGACCCCAGCACATCGCCGGTAAAGCATTCGGAATGAATGCGAACAAGGACATTGGATTTTCCACGGACATCGCCTTTGACAAAGGCAATATGCTCCTTATCATCAAGCGTATTCGAGTAATAATGCAGAATAAATTCCCCATGTTGTGTGGGAATGCGAGTTTGTACCAAGTTTTGAATACGTGCTTTCACTATAATCTATGCAAACCTTAGGAAATATTGATTTCAAGCCGATTCGAGCAATCGTGCCTCACCAACAGCTTCCTGACTTTATAAAGTTAAAACCCGACAAAAACAGATTGATTGTCACGCTATATGCACCTATTTTACTACTGTTACAGGTTTTTCGTTTTTTTAATTCCGGCTTATGTCAGACATCCCTAAAATTCCGCTAGACGCGCAAGAGCTGTTAATCAATCAACCATTACCCTGGTCTGTTTATGGCCCGGATGGCGAATTGCTGTTAAATCAAGGCGAAGAAATAAGCGGTGAACGCCAAAAATACATCCTGCTGACACGCGGCGTGTTTCGCGAAGCCACCTTGCAGGAAGCGCGTCGAATCAATGACGCCGAGCGCACGTCCTTAGCCTCACCGTTTCATGTACTCGACACTATTTGCCAAAATTCGCATCGCCTTTTATTATCGATGCTTGCCGGGGAAAAAGCCCCTGACTATCGTGTTCGTATTCTGAAAATATGCAAGGTCATCCAGAAATTATGCACAGAAAACCGGGACGCGGTTCTGGGTGCTATTATTCTGGACCAAAAAAGCCTTTATACCCAGATTCACCCGATTTTATGCGCCCTGTTGACCGAATTACTGCTACGCCAAAAAAATGTGCCGGAAAATAGCCGCCAGAAGGTGATTGCCGCCGCCTTGACGCAAAACTTAGGCATGATGGAATTGCAGGAATCCCTCACCCGGCAGACGACAGACTTGATCGAAGTGCAAAAACAACGCATCCGGGAACATCCCACCCTAAGCCGAGAAATTTTGCAGCAACATGGCATTGATGACAAAGACTGGCTGGAAAGTGTGCAAAACCACCATGAGAAGCCTGACGGTTCAGGTTATCCCAAAGGTTTGACACAGGCTGAAATCAGTCTTTATGCGCGGGTACTTTCATTGGCCGATATTTATAGCGCGATGGTATTGCCGCGCAAATATCGCGATGGTTTTTATGTTAAAAGGGCATTGCGAGAAATCTTTTTACAACGTGGCTCCAGCGTGGATAAAACCCTGGCTGAGCTGCTGATTCAGGAAATCGGCATGTATCCGCCAGGCGCTTTTGTGACGCTGAAAAATGGTGATACGGCTATCGTCATCCACCGCGGTCACAGCCAGGGCAATCAACCCATCGTTCTGCCCGTTGTTTCCGCGCATGGCGAACACTACAGCACAATACAACGCAAACAAGCCAAACCAGAAACCCCCTATGCCATCTGTCAGGTCATCCCCAGGCCGGATGATGTACGGTTGGATCTGCAGCGAATTTGGGGCTTGAAATAAGGCGGCACCCACGCTGTTTATTTAATCGCCCGAATCATTTTCACCATATCACGGCTAGCTGGATCTAACATGACCTTTTGAAACGGACACGATTGTACATTTTTGACCGTTTGCCGGTTAATATTGGCACCAAAAACCCTCCGAACCAAGGGGTTCATCGCATTCATCATCATCGCCATCAATTTATTGGAACTGAGTACATGCTCCAATAACAGCACTTGACCGCCTGGCTTGCACACACGATATAATTCCAGCAGACCTTTTTTAGGATGTGGCACCGAACAAAAAACGAAGGTAGCGATAACGGTATCAAAACTGTTATCGGCATACGGTAACGACTCGACATCCTGCAAAAACAAATCAACCTTGACCCCATCCCGCTGTTTTTTTTCCATGGCGCGTTGCAGCATTTTCTCGCTGAAATCAATGGCCGTAATCCGCGCGTCTGGCGGATAAAACGGGAAGTTTTTGCCCGTACCGACACCGACCTCCAGAATATCCGGCCCTGTGGCCTGCTGCCACAAGGTTTGTCGCCATTGTTTAAAAAACGCCCCTTCCAACAGGCCTTCAAGCTCATCGAAATAGGGCGCTAAACGATCATAGCGCTGCCGGGTTTTATCATCGCTGGCCATCGCAATCAGTCTTCCAGTTGCTGAATACCATCCAGATACCATTTAGACTGAATCGCCCGCTTAGGTTTTATAAAATGCCACACTTCGCGGATCTGATTGGCCTGTTCATCCGGATTTTCGCGGATAATGGCATCAAACAGCACCACCGCTTCCAGTTCTTCATCCAATTCACGCACATCCAGCAATTCAGCATCCAAATGCAACACTTCAGTGTGATTCTGTTCAGTTGTTGCCTGTAACTGCGACTGAATTTCTGCAAATACTTTATCGGTGGTCAAGGCGCGAATATCCGCCAGATCACGATTATCCCAAGCCTTTTGTAATTGATAAAACGCATTTTTCGCACCGGTCAGAAAATCCTGCTCATCGAAGCCCTCGGGTACCGCGCTGCGTTCAAAATCAGCATCATCAAACGCGGCACTCTTCGTCTGTTTATGACCAAACAACACATCGGTATTGAATGGCGAAGCAGTACGCCCGGCCTGTGGCGCATCATGATGAGAACTCGAGGAATTCGAGAAATCACTCATATTCTCATCCAGGGTATTTCGCTGATACGCCGGTTTCGGTTTGCGAGCAACAAACAGACGGTACAACAAAAAGGCAATACCGGCGAATATCAACATGTCCATCATATTGACCCCCTGGAACGCGCCACCGAATAACATGGAACCTAACAGACCACCAATTGCCAACGCGCCTAACATACCCCACAAACCACCCCGTCTCGACATGTTTTGTCGGATCGCCTGATTTTTTTGAGCCGCCTGTTGCTGTCGCATGCTTCTTGATGGCATCGCCGAACGTCGAAACGGAGAGCTATAACTGTGCTTACTGCCAAATGAGCGGGCGCCACCAAAACGTTTCGCCTCGACATCGGGAATACCGGCCAGCGTCAAACTGACGGCAATCATCAAACTGAGTAAAAAAGTATGTTTTTTCATAATGCTCTATTCTTATTAAAAGGTTTAATAAATTTCAGTGTCATCCGGTCACTTTCACCGATTTTCTGATATTTTTCTTTGTCCTGATCCCCAAGCCGCAAGGAAGGAGGCAAGGTCCAGACACCTTTAGGATGTTGCGTGCTGTCTTTCGGGTTACGATTGATATCGGATTTATCCAACAAATCAAAACCCGCTTGTTTGGCCAATGCAATGACGGTTTTTTCATGTACATAACCGGATTTAGCCTGTGGATCAACCGGCGTTTCCGGATTGGCTCGATGTTCAACGACACCGAGCAAACCACCGGGACGTAACGCTTTAAACATGGCGGCAAAAACCTGTTCGGCGGTGCCTGCCTGCATCCAGTTGTGGACATTACGGAATGTTAACACCCGATCAACACTGCCCTCCGGCGCAATAGCAAGCTGTTCCGGCGGATTTAAAATCGTTACCTTCACCTTGCCGTATATTTTAGGGTCTGCGGCCAGTTTTTGTTTAAAATTGGCCAGGCTTTTTCTGAAATAAGGCACACTGGCATGTTCGGAAAAATGCGCGGCATATAACATGCCTTCATCTTTCAGATACGGTGCCAGAATTTCCGTATACCAACCCGCACCCGGCCATATTTCCACTACAGTCATATATGGCTTGACATCAAAAAATTCAAGCGTTTGCTTGGGGTGCCGGTATTTGTCACGCGCTTTATGTGCTGCGGAACGATGTGGCGACTGCAAAATCTGATCCAGCTTGTCGGTTTCCGCCGCTGAAACAGACAGCCAGGATGCCGTTAAAAATACCATTAAAACAAGTTTATTCATGATTCATGCCTTCTTCAGCAGCTTGATTCCAGAACTGTAACAGACTTAACGCCGCCAACAGCAAAAAAGCGACTAAGGTCCAGCCCGGAATGCTCAAGCCTAAAAATGTCCATAATACATCGGCACACTCACCCGTGCCGTTCAGCATCAGTTTCAATGTTTCCGTGAGCGGAAAGTTTTCAAATATATACGATAAACCAGGGCCACATTCCGGCACTTCATCGGGCGGCAAATGCTGTAACCAAATATGCCGGATGGAAATTCCGGCACCAATCAATGCCGTGATCGTGCCGGTAATCGCATAAATCTTGCGCCAGCATGCGGGAGGATTGTGAATGGCGGGAATCAGGAATACAAGCCCGGTGAATAAAATCATGATGCGCTGCGATATACACAATGGACAGGGTTCAAGATATTCAACAAACTGAAAATAAGCGCCTACACCCAGCATACTAAAACACGCCGCAGCCCCCAGGGCGAACCAGATTCTAGGGGACAATTTAATTTTTTCCAACATGGGTTACATCCTTTCTAAAGAGTCTGATTGCTCGCGATGGGCCAAGAATCACCAAAATATCGTCGGCGTCTAATCGATGATCCCGCTCGCCGACGGCAAAGTGCAGTTCGTCATTGATTTCTTTATCGACAACACCAATCAAAACCAGATTATAGCGTGTACTTAACTGCAATTCGCTGATCAACATGCCTTCCAATGGCGACTTTTCAGGAATTTCCACCTCGGCGATATGCAGATCCTGACGGCCAAAAACAGTATGGTCGACGATATTGGTAATATCCGGTTTTTTGATCCACTCATAAATTTTACGCCCGCAAATCTGATAAGGATTGATGACCTTATTAGCGCCTGCGGCCAGTAGCTTATTTTCAGCATCCGGGTCATCGACAATCGAAACAATATGAAGTTCCGGATCTATGGCGCGTGCAGACAGGGTTAAAAACACATTGTCGGAGTCGTCTGGAAAAAAGCAAAACAAGGTTTTAATGTCCTTACCGATACCAATGGATTTCAGATCTTCATCGCTGCGAAAATCAATCGGTGCCGTCGCCAGCCCGTTTTCTTCGGCCTGTTTCAAACACTCAGGCGCCTGATCCACAACAATCACACAGTTACAATCGAGTCGGTTAATGGCTTCCACGGACATCGGGTTAAAGCCGAAAACAGCATAACGAATCATGGCTTATCCCAGCAAATGACTTTGTTCAATTTGATCTCGAAAATGGCTGATACTGGTTGCGCGCCCTAACAGCACGAGAATATCATCGGCCTGGAGTTTAAAATCCATCGGTGGATTAAAATAAAAATGCTGTTGTTTAATCACATATCTATTTTTACGCTTCAGATGTTTGGCGTTCTGACTGATCACCCCCACCAGGCTTAACCTCTGCTTGTGAAAATCGACCTCGGAAATTGATTTTTTTTCCAGCAAGCTGCCCGCCTTGACCTTAACGGCTTCCAGCACAATATTTTTCTGACCATGCAGAATCCCGATAATGGCTTCAAAGGCCACCGGTTGGCCAATATATTCAGCCGCTAACAATCCTGAAACAATAAATGGCTCGATCACGGTGTCCGCACCCGCCTGGTATAATTTGGCCACATTTTCATGCCGATTGGCGCGGGAAATAATCTGCACATCCTTATTTAAATGGCGGCATGTGAGGGTGATATAGACATTAATAACATCATTGCCGGTCGCCCCGATGATCGTGGATACATTCTGCTTTATGCCCGCCTTTTCCAGCATATCATTTTGCGTCGCATTCGCCACAAGACTTAAATAGCCTTCTTGTTTCGCTTCTTCCACCCGTTGTTCTGAAATATCGAAGATAACAACTTTTTGCCGGTCGGCTACCAACAAGGCCGCCAATTGTTGCCCGACCCGTCCAAAACCACAGATGATAATGAGTCCGCTGTGGTTTTCCAATTCAGCAAACGTGCGCGATATTCTCAGGCCGTTTATCTGATCATTGAAGGCGGAGACGATAATGGAGGTGAAAAAGGCCAAAATACCCAAACTCGTCAGAATCAACACCATTGTCACCGCCCGCCCGCCCGTCGTCAGCGGCGTAATATCACCATAACCGACGGTTGAAATCGTCACTACCGACCAGTACAAGGCATCGTAAAGATCATCAACCGTTCCTCCCTCACTGCGGTTTTCAAATAAGTAAATGGCGATACTGGCAATAAACACCAAAAAACCGAGAAATATCAGCAGGGTCTGCAATTCAAAGCGTTTGCTCTTGATAATATCGGCAAACATTTTCAGGCTCTGCGAATAGCGCAGTATTTTGAACAACCTGAAAATGAGGAATACTCGGAGAATTCTGAGTGGACGGTAACTGGGCAAAATCGCCAATAAATCGATAATGGCAAACGGCGTAACCATATAGGCCAGTTTTTTAGCGATGACCTTTTTCAGCGCCGTCATAATACGGAAACGAATCGATAAATATTCGCAGTGTTCGTAATAATCGATAATCAACTGATGGCTGTCTGAATAGATCCACATCCGCAACAAATATTCGGCAATGAATACGCTAACGACGACATTCTCGAGATAAAGACTCCATACCCCCTCGTCATGCTCCACTTCATACACCAAAGAGGAAACACTGGCGATAACCAGCACTATCATGAATATATCGAAACGGGATTTTAATTTGCTCTTCGGGTTTTCCAGCAAATCATAGAAGAACCGCTTACACCGCTGGTAACGTGCAGCGTTTTTTAAAAGATAAGCAATATAAATGAGAAATCTGGCAAGCATTAATGCTGAAAAGTTCGGGAATAAATGAACAGTGTAGCCGGAAAAACAAGTGGGTTCTATTTTTTAAACCGAATCACCTTATTCACAGGATTCAGATTCAATTCATCAATGGCGACATGACCGGGCGCCGCCAGGACATAAGCGACCGCATCAGCAACATCATCGGCCGTCAGCGCCTGTTTTTCTGCCTCGCCCGGACAAAAATCCAGGTTATCAAAAAACGGCGTCCGCACCATCCCCGGATTGATCAGAGAAACACGTACCGGACTTTTTCCACACTCATCGGCAAGACTCTGGCAAAATCCGCGCAAGGCGAATTTACTGGCACAATAAATCGTGCCTTTGCGCGCACCGCGCAGCGCCGCCTCCGAACCGATATAAACCAGATTGGCATGGGCTTTTTGTTTCAATTTGGATAACAAGGCTTTGGTCAAAAAAACCTGAGCGGTAAAATTCACCATCATCAATTGCTCAATCTGACGTTCGGAAAATTCCTCCAGGGCCGCAAACCGACCAAAGCCTGCGGCAAATACCACCGCATCAAGCTGCGGATGTTGCCTCTGAATCTGACGCCCTATGCCTGAAATGGTCTCTAACCGGCTTAAATCCAGCTCAAGCGGGAAAAACGCCGGCAGCGAGCGGCTGAATTTACCCACATCACGGCTGCAACCTATCACCTGGTGGCCCTGCTGCAACAATTTTCGGCTGACGGCCCGACCAATGCCTGAACTTGCGCCTGTCACCAATACCGTCCGCGTCATACCGTGCAAGGGAAGAATATCTCTTCTGGAATATAGTCCAGTAACATCCGGCTACAGTGTTCAGTCATTTCCTGCTCCAGATCATTCCGGTAACTGACCATACCGTTCGCATGCTGTAATGGACTGGCAAACAACTTTTCTTCAGGATACAGCTTGTAGATTTTTTTATAATATTTTTCGGGCAACCGAAACACACCCAAGCTGACCGAATGTAATGCGGCAACATCAATGCGGCTGAAAACCTGCTCAAACAACTGCCGATAATCATCTTTATAATGCGCTTGATAAATTAACGGATCGAAGCGCAAGCCCAGTCGCCAGCCCTGTCGCTGTAATTTAACCATCGCCTCCAGGCGTTTTTGCAAAGGCGGCGCCTTATGCTCCAATTTATCGGCCACATCATCCGGCGACAGGCTAAACGCCACGATGCAACGCGGCCAGGGTGAATGCTGTAATAAACGGCGAATCTGCGTACTTTTACTGCGCAACTCCAGCCAGGCATTGTCCAGTTTTTCAAATTGCGGTAGAAAATAATCGACAAATCCAGTCACAGGCTCCAGCGCCAGACTGTCGCAATCATAGCCGGAGAAAAAATGCACCGGCTGTGCCGCATGTTGCGCGCTGATGGCCTTAATGTCATCCATATAGTCTTCATAATTGACAAACAAAACATAATTGGCCGATTGATACATGCCTTGCAGAAAACAATAACGACAATCATACAGACAATTGAGCATGTGCGAGAAATAATAATTCTGCTGCGCGCCAATACCATAGCCGGCTGGCGCAGGCAACGCATAGCCTTTATGCTTACGCGCCAGAATCAGGGCCGGTTGTTGCTTTTGAATACGAAAATTCTGCGCCTTCGGATTAAACACCTCCCCATAACGTTCACACTCAATCTGCCTGGCCTCTGGAAAACGCCGACAAATCTGTTGCACCCGCGGATGCTGTGTAATTGCCTGCTCGATATAAATTCGGGAGATCATGTTTTAAGTTGAATAGCCTGACAATGATTTATCATTCCTCTTATCCAAT
>Ga0114934_10001945_pt1 | contig 13343 bp, 14 predicted proteins | sample 4SBtaG_2_FD_99695 | JGI IMG/M metagenome (GOLD analysis project Ga0114934, IMG submission 99695) | Deep subsurface microbial communities from Kolumbo volcano to uncover new lineages of life (NeLLi) - 4SBTROV10_white metaG | ecosystem: Environmental > Aquatic > Marine > Volcanic ... | reverse complement strand
GGTGGTGCCGTCGCGGAGCGATCGCAGCCCGGCCCAGCCGAAGTTGAGCCGCGGCATCAGAGTTTCGGTGTACGCGAGGCGATGCTCATGCCTTCCTTCCCAGAGAGGAACCACCGAGCGGCCGTCCAGGTTCTTAGGGATCGGCAAGCCCGTGAGCTGCAGGATCGTGGGGGCGATGTCGATCGTCCGCACGAGTTGGCCGACTCGCTTGTTCTCGGGAACTCCGGGTCCCTCGAAGAGCAGCGGAACCCGGGTGGTGGAGTCGTAGACGAACATGGCGTGGGTCGACTCACCGTGCTCGCCGAGGCCGTCGCCGTGGTCCCCGGTGAAAACGACCAGGGTCTTCTTGCCGAGAAGACCGGAGGAGTCGAGCTGGGCCAGGATCAGGCCGAGGCCGTGGTCGGCATAGGCAATCTCTCCGCTGTAGGGGTCGCCGGGGAACTTCGCGGCATACTCCGCGGGCGGATCGTAGTCGGCATGGGGATCGAAGAAGTGGACCCACAGGAAGAAGGGCTTATCCTTGGGACGTTGCTCGCGCAACCAGAGGATCGCCTTGCGCGCCGTCTCATCGGCCTTGATCTCCTTGAACATGAACATTTTCTGTTTGGGGCCGCCGGACAGGTCGTCGTCATAACTGTCGAACCCCTGGTCGAGGCCGAACTGGCTGTCAAGGACAAACGCTGAAACAATGGCGTGGGTGGCGTAGCCGGCGCCATGGAACATCTCGGCGAGGGTGACGTCCTTGTCGGGCACGATGTAGGTTCCATTGTTGCGGACGCCGTGATGGAAGGGGTAAAGGCCGGTCATGATCGTGGTGTGCGAGGGGAGGGTTAGCGGCTGGCTGGTCTCGCAGGTGGTGAACCACGCGCCCCGCGCGGCTAGGCCGTCGAGCATCGGGGTGACTCCTTTGCGGCCGGTAGCGTAACCCATGTGGTCGGCGCGGGTGGTGTCGAAGGTGACCAGGAGCACGTTCGGCCGGTGGCGATGGCACGCCGAGAGACCGAGGGTGGCGGCGATCATGACCAGGATCAACTTGCGATTCATGGTGCAAGAATATACCCCAACCTCCGAAGTGACGGGTGGACGGCCCCGCCGTCTCAGTTGTACACTGCGGCGCTGAAGCGACGGCTGCGGCTCGAACTTCAAATGGAGGGTGGAGTTTTCATGGGGCGGCGACGACGACCTTCTCTGAAGACGCGGGTCGCAACCGGCGCGATCGTCGTCCTGGTTCTTTTCTGGGCGGTGGCAGCATCCGCGCAGGAGCACCGGCCGCTGGATTCGTGGTGGCCCAGGCTGAGCTCGTACATGCAGCTCCGGTATACGGAGAAGGGTCCGGGCCGGGATTTTTGGGCCCTGCGGCGGTCCAAGCTCATCTTCGACGGCGGCCATTCCGGCGTTCTGCATTACCACTTGCAGTTGATCTACAAGCACAACAACGGCTCGAAGACGGACGACGGCTTGTACCTCGAGGATGCGCTGATCAAGTTTCCCGTGGGCAGCACCGTTTGGACATTTGGTCAGTTCAAGCCTCCATTCGGCCTTGAGCGTTTCCAGCCCGACGTCTGGCTGGATTTCGTCGACCGGACCCAGGCCACCAACCGCCTGATCGTCAACGGCAAGCTCGGCGACAGCTTCACGCGGGATCGTGGGATCCAGGTCGATCTCGGCCGGCACGGGTCAAAGCTCTCGCTGGGCCTCTTTCAGGGGGGCGGGGCCAACATGGATCAGCACGGCAACGGCCCCCTCGGCGTTGTTCATTACCAGTACGGCCGGAAGGGACGCCGTTCGGGACGGGGCTGGTCCTGGAAGACGGGCCTGGCCGGATCGGTGCGTCACGCCGACGATCTCGACCTGGGCGCCGCCCTCAGGGGCACGCACCGTGGGAACCTGCATCACTTCGCGGGGGACGACCGGAGGCTCAACCTCTTCGTCGAGGGGCTGTGGGGCCGGTTTCGCGGCCAGGCGGAGCTCTTCAGGGCCTGGCTGGCCCCGGACTCAGGGGCCTCATGGAAGGCCCAGGGCGCCTACGGTCAGCTCACGTTCTTGCCGGCAGCCGGGCTGTCGTTCGCGGTCCGCAACGAGTGGATGACGCCGGACGCGGACGCCCCCGCGACCGCTGTTCACGACTGGGCGGTGGCCGCGGCGTACAGGTTCTCCCGGATCCCCCTGCGGCTGGTCACGGATTACGCCTGGTTCGTGGGCCGAAGCTCCGGCTTGGACCACGTGTGGCGATTCCAGGTCCAGTACGTCTTCGCCAGGGGTATGCCCCTGACCCACTGATCAGAGGAAGATCTTCAAGAGGAGCTTGACCGCCACGGCGAGCAGCACGACGGCGAACATTTGCTTGATCCAGCGCGCCTTCATTTTCTCTTTCATGACCTTGGCGCCGATTTGTGAGGCGATGATCACCGCGATCGAGGTGGCGATCATCAGCGGCCAGTTGAAATGGCCCTCGGCCACGTGGCCGGCGAAGCCGGAGAAGGAGGAAAAAATCACGACGAAGGCGCTGGTGGCGGCCGCCTTCTTGGTTGGGTAGCCCATGGCGATCATCATCGGAACAAAGAGGAACCCGCCGCCGACCCCGAGCAGGCCGGCGATAAAACCGATGAAGAAACCGCCGACGCTCATGATCGCGTAGCGTTTGCCGGGCGCCATCATTTCCGTATTCTCCGGGCTTCCCGAGGTCATCAGCATCCGGCCGCCCGCGAAAAGCATGGCGATGGCGAAGAGCAGGATCAGCGTCTGGGTCGGAACCATCTTGGTGAAGTAGGCGCCGACGGGGGCTCCGAGGAATGAGGTCACGACGAGCGGGATGGAGCCCTTGACGTCCACCATCTTGGCGCGCAGGTAGAAGACGGCTGCCGACAGCGCCGTCAGGCCGTTGAGCAGGAGGCCGGTGGGAATGGCTACCGTCTTGAAGTTGTAGCCGAACCAGTGGAAGACCGGGATGTACAGCATGGCGCCGCCCAGCCCGAGCATGGAAAAGATGAAGCCAAGAATCAGGATGACGGCGGTGACGATGATCAGCATCATGTCGGAAACCTCCTTACTGGAGCCGGCGGCATATGACCGGCGGCGAGACTCTACCAGATAATTGGGAGTATGGCCAAAAACGCCTATACACAGTTCTTTGCTCTCAAACCATGGCGTGGCAGCTACTGTGCAAGGCGGCAAGAAAGAACCGCGAAGCGCAGGAAGAGCGCGCGGTCAACGGGAAGAATAAACCCCGGTTGGAAGGGGGCATTGCGTTCTTGGCGGCTCGGCGTTTCAACATCCTTTCCATGCCGGCGGCTTCAGCAGTCCAGCGCAGCACCTTGCGGGGAGGACGGTCTTGCAACGAGCCCCGGGGCTGGAGTACGGTTTCCTGCCGATGAGCAAAATGGACTGGCCCGATGCCAACGACGTTGCCAAGTTGCCGGAGAACCACCGCCGGGTTGTGGCGGCGGTGCTGAGGCACCTGGAGCGTCGGCTGGCCACCCTGGCGATGGAGGGACGGGCTCGTGTGCCGTCCGACGGCCTTGACGTGCTCCAGGCTCTCGGGGATGTCGCCCAGGGGCGCCCGCAGCAAACCAACGCGCGGTCCCTGCTGGCCGCGCTGCAGGTGCTGGCCGATGACGTGGAACCGCGGCGTCTCGCGGGGTACGGCAAGCTCACGGGAGAACAGGAGGCGACGCTGCGAAGCCTTGCCGAGTCGATCCGGGGCCTGTTGAACGAGATCGAGATCGATCCCTCTTGATCACGGCCGCAGGCGGCAATCCTCGCGCGCATGCTCGAGCCCGGTGAGCAGGAGCACCCTCACGTGCTCATCGGCCAAACTGTACTCGACGGTGCGGCCCTTGCGTGTGGCCTTCACCAGGTCCCTGTCCTTCAAGACCCGAAGCTGGTGACTGGTGGCGGAAATCGACAGGCCTATGGTTTCAGCCAGGTCGCTGACGCACACCTGTTCCCAGCTGCAAAGAGCGTGCAGGATCCTCAGGCGGGTGGGGTCGGCAAGCGAGGAAAAGACCCGGCTGAGGCATTCCACCGTCCATTCCGGCAGTGGCGTCAGCCCCTGCAAGTCCTTGGGCTCGCTGGTTCCTGGGCCGGGGGGACAACCAGACTGCGCTTCATGCATTACGTCTCCTCGGTCTTCGTTCCCTACGTGGTTCCTCCGGCAGTACGCTGCTCCAAACCGGGCCGCCTTTGCTCAGCCGTGATCAGTATAACCTGCACGGGCTGGTGACCAAGGTCCGGAGACGATTGGCGTCAGCGGCGGCAGTCGTCGCGGGTGTGCTCCAGACCGGTGCAGAGGAGGGTGCGGAGCCGGTGGCTCGTAGCGGATAGCGACAGGTCCGCTCCGGCGGCGAGGTCCTTGATCGGACTTGCATAGTCGCGTGAGCAACTGGGTTCCGCTGAAGGCTTCGTGGTGGTGTTCTTTCCGGCTCATCCCACCAGGAGGCCGTAAGCCATCCCGGTGGCGGTCGCCATGACGACGACCAGGGAGACGTGGGTGGCCGTCTTCTTGGAGCCGATGTACAAGTTGATGACGAGCATGTTGGGGAGCGAGAGGGCCGGGCCGGCGAGGAGAAGGGTGAGGGCCGGACCCTGGCCCATGCCGGCCCCGATCAGCGTTTGCAGGATCGGTACCTCGGTCAGGGTGGCAAAGTACATGAAGGCCCCCGAGACGGCTGCGAACAGGTTGGCCGAGAGAGAGTTTCCGCCCACAACCGCGGCCACCCAGGAGGCGGGGATCAGGCCGGCATCGTGGCCCGGCCGGCCCATGAGTCAGCCGGCGACGAGGACGCCGCCGAAGAGCAGGGGAAGGATCTGCTTGGCGAACTCCCAGGTTGCCTGCACCCAGCTTCCGAGCTCCGTTCTCTCATACCAGCGCACGATCATGTACCCGAGGACGATCAGGAGGCCGATCGTGAGGTGCCAATGGACCTTCCAGACGAGTGAGAAGAGGCCCGCCTCGCGGTTTGGCGTGCCCCGGTTGGCGAAGACCAGAATTCCGATCATGACGGCCATGAACGTTGCGTTCTGCCAGCCGCGGCGCGCGGGGTCTTCGGCCATGGTGGCCTGGGCGGCGAACGGGTCGATGCCGTTAGCCTGGCGCTCGGCCTCCTCGTGACGGAAAATGAACGCCATGATCAGGCCGATGATCACGGCGAACGCCACGGCGCCCACGGCGCGGGCGACGCCGAGCTCGAGACCGAGGACCCGTGCCGTGAGTATGATGGCGAGCACGTTGATCGCCGGGCCCGAGTAGAGGAAGGCAATGGCGGGACCGAGCCCGGCCCCGCGCTTGTAGATGCTCGCAAACAGTGGCAGCACCGTGCACGAGCAGACCGCGACAATCGCTCCGGAGACCGACGCCACGCCGTAGCCCGCATATCTCACAGGCTTTCGTCGCGAGGGCGCGGACGCACCCGTCGGCACGGCGTTTCGACCAAGGTGCCGCCGAGGCGTGCTTGAGGCACGTCGCAGGCGCCACCGCAGCGAGAAACGCTGTGCCGACGGGTGCGTCCGCGGCCGCAGCAGGAAGGGTGTGAGATATGCGGGGTAGGCTAAAGTGCGCTTCGCCGAGGCGCCCAGGTACCTGAGCACCGCGCCCTGGCTGACGAAGACCCCGATCGCCCCGGCGATGAAGAAGGCCGGCACCAGGCAGAGCATCACGTGCTCGCGGGCGTACCACTTGAGGAGGTAAAAGCCTTCCAGGAGCGCGCCCTGAACGCGCGTGTGCTCGATGGGCAGGAAGTAGGAGACGGCGAAGACGCCGAGGATCAGGAGGAGCTTTGTTCTTTCCTTCACAAGTGTCTCCAGGGAATGGCCCGATCAGGGTTCAGGATTGGAGTCCCAGGATTTTCCGGACCATTTCCGCTTTCGGGATCTGGCCGGCCAGCTTGAGCTGCCCGTCAACCACCAGGGCAGGGGTCGCGAGGACGCCCAGCTCGATCATGCGGTCGAAGTCCTCGACCTTGCGCACCTCGGCGCCGAGACCGGCCTGCTCCACCACGTGTTGCACCACCCGGTGGGTCTGCTCGCAGCGGGGACACCCCGGACCCAGGATTTCGATCAGCTTGACGGCGGACATCTCACACCTCCGGTGCAGGGGTTCTCTGCGCTTGCTGGCGGAGCTTGTCGGTGGCATGCACCCAGGAAAAGCGCTTCTTGAAGAGAAGGGACACGTTGACCAGGCTGATGAGGACGGGGACCTCCACCAGCGGTCCGATCACTGCGGCGAAGGCCTCACCCGAGCTGATGCCGAAGACGGCCACGGCCACCGCGATGGCGAGCTCGAAGTTGTTCGAGGCCGCGGTGAACGAGAGAGTGGCGGTCTTCTCGTAGTCCGCACCGATCCGATGTCCCATCCAAAAGCTGACGAAGAACATGACGACGAAGTAGAGGACCAGCGGGATTGCGACGCGGACGACATCTCCGGGGATGCGCACGATCTGCTCGCCCTTGAGGCTGAACATGACCACGATGGTGAACAGCAGGGCGATGAGGGTGATCGGCGAGATGCGCGGGATGAACGAATGCTCGTACCACTCGCGGCCCTTTGCCTTGACCAGCACGAAACGCGTGATCATGCCGGCGAGGAAAGGAATCCCGAGGTAAATAAACACGCTCTCGGCGATCTGGCCCATGGTGATTTGGACGACGGCGCCCTTGATGCCGAGTAGGGGAGGCAACTTGGTGAGGAACACCCAGGCATAGACGCTGTAGAAGAGAACCTGGAAGACGCTGTTGAATGCCACAAGCCCGGCGGCGTACTCGGTGTCGCCCTTGGCGAGATCGTTCCACACGATGACCATGGCGATGCAGCGGGCGAGTCCGATGAGGATCAGGCCGGTCATGTAGGCGGGGTGGTCGCGCAGCAGGAGGATTGCCAGAGCGAACATGAGGATCGGACCGACGATCCAGTTCTGCACCAGGGACAGCCCGAGAATGCGCCAGTCGCGGAAGACGTCGGGAAGCTCCTCGTAGCGGACCTTGGCGAGCGGGGGGTACATCATGAGGATGAGGCCGAAGGCGATGGGGAGGTTGGTCGTCCCCATCGAGAAGCGGTTCCAAAAGGCGGCGACACCGGGCCAAGACCAGCCCATGGCGACGCCGACCCCCATGGCGAGGAAGATCCAGAGGGTGAGGAGGCGGTCGAGCAGCGAGAGCTGCGAGGAAACCTTGGCGTGTGGATTCATGGATGGGTCTCCCGGTCAGTTTCCGCGCGCCGTTGGCGTGCGCCTTGAAAGCCGAATCGGCACAGGTCCACCACGGGCAGGCGGCGTAGCTGGCGCACCATTTCCTGGTCCGCGATCACCTGTGGGTCGTCTGCAACCTGCCCGAGAACCTCGAGCAGCAGAGGCTCTGCGTCGCTCTCTCCGGCGAGCCTCACGTTCACCCAGCGCCCCTCCTTCCGTTCTGAGGTCAGCCCAGCGTGCCGCAGCTCGCGAAGATGAGCCGATACGGTCGAGGGCGCCAGCCGGAGGACCTCGACGATCTGGCAGACGCACAGCTCGCCCGAGCGCAGCATGGCGAGAATGCGCACCCGCGCGGGGTGCGACAGGGCCTTGTGGACCTGGACAATGCGGGAGAGGGACGAGTCGCTCATTTCGTTACCTCGCGAAATGTAGTACTATCTAATCGTGACGTCAAGTGCTCAAACGAGAGAAGAGGTCCACCGGAGGAAACATGACCAGGTCCAACGTTCTTAAGAAGGTTCTCATCCTGTGCACGGGTAACTCCTGCCGGTCGCAGATGGCGGAGGGTTTGATCAATCACCTGTTGCGCGGAGCCTGGAAGGCGTTCTCGGCAGGCACCCATCCTGCGGACCGGGTCCATCCCCTCGCGGTCAAGGCCATGGCGGAGGTTGGAATCGACATCTCGGGGAGCAGGCCCACCAGGGTGGACGAGCTGCTCGATGAGCCCTGGGACCTGGTGATCACCGTCTGCGATTCGGCCAAGGAGACCTGCCCCATCTTTCCCCGCCTGGTGGAGCAGATCCACGTCGGCTTTCCCGATCCCGCCAATGCGGAGGGGAGCGAAGAGGAGCGCCTGCAGGTTTTTCGTAAGGTGCGAGACGATATCCGCGAACGGCTCATCCCGGAGCTGGAGCAACGGTGAGAAGAGTCAGAACCCGAAGCCGAGGCTCCAGGAGAAGGTCCAGTCGCCGGAGTGGGCGCCGTCGAGCCGGCGGAGGGCCCCGAGAGAAATGTTGATCTTCGCTACCGAAAACTCCATCTCGGGTCCGAGGAAGGTGCCGCCCACCGCTGTGCCGACCGGGTCGGACCAGGTCCGGAGGAGAGTGGCCCGAACTCCGATACCCATGTAGGCGCTCGAGGCGAAGGCGCCGCGATCGGTGAGGTCCGCCCAGAGGCGGCCGAAGCCGAGGGACATCCGGGCGCCCCCCGAGCCGGCGCCGAGCTGGGCGAACGGCCCCGTAAAGCTGCACAGGAGACGGCAGGGGGTGCCCGAGGGAAGCCGCGCCGCCATCGCGCCGAGGGCGCCGGAGAAACCGAGCGGCCGGGAGTATCCGGCCTCCCACAGGCCCACGAGCCGGGACCTCCGCTTACGGATGTCATCGATGATCTCGCGCTCGATTTCGGGCCGGGCGGACCCCGCGGCGACCGGATGGCCGGCGGTTCGGCCGCCGCCATCGAGGGGCCGAGGGCGCCGTCCGCACACCGATTCCAGGGTAAACCGTCGCGGATCGGGAAGCTTCTTTCGGGCGACCTCTTGGAGGACGAGACTCTCGCTGAGGGTGAGCCGATCGCGCTGCCGGTACCTTTGCCGCTGCTCGATCAGCCAGGGGTCGTCCAGCCATCGACAGTAGGTCAGCAGGACGGGCCTGATCTTCTTCCACCGGCCCTTGCGGAAGATCTGCGGCTCGTACGATTCGTCCCACTCCGGGGTGACATACGACCGCAGGTCGATGGGACGGCGGATCTTCCAGCCTGCGCCGGTCCGCTCGAGGACCGGGTCGTTGCCGCCGCAGAGGTCCCGGAAGAAGATCATCCCCTGGTGGTCGGACTCCATGTCGGAAAGGGAGAGGATGCCGGAGGTCCTGTAGCCGAGCAGAAAGTACCGTTCGCCGTCAAAGCCGCTGCGGAGAGCCTTCCACTCGGCATCTTCGGCCGACATCCCGTGCGCCCTCAGGCGGCGGTACTTGGTGTAGAGCTGCCAGCCGAGCGATACGAAGTGGGAGAGCTTGTCGGTGCCGAACCGCACGCCGTTGACCTGAATGGTCGGAGAGATCGGCATCCACAGCCCGACGTCGAGGATGCCGTGGTTGTGGTACAGGTTTGAGCGTCGGAAGTCGATCTCGTCCCGGGCCGAATCTGGATAGCGGCCGACCAGCGAGCTCGAACCGGCCCAGAGCTCCGGGGGGTGGATGATGAAGAGAAACCGGAGCCGGCGTTCGAACATCTTCTCGATCCGCCGTCGGCTCGGAATCTCTCCGTGTCGTGAGGCTGCGGCGAGCGTTTCGCGGAGCTGGAGGTTGAACCAGGCGTTGAGCGCCCCGGTCGAGTCCGCGACCGGGTGTCCCCAGCTCGCGTACTGGTCGGTTTCGAGGGCCTGGAGACGAAGCGCACCGGCCACGGAAAGCGCCAGGACGAGGATCGTCACCATCCACGAGGGAGCCCTATTTTTCATACGCTCCGGTTCTCGTGCGTCAGAAGCGGTAGCCGATGGTCACCATCGCCGAGTCTCGGTCCCCGAAGCCGGCCTCCATCGTCAGCACCCAGTGTTCTCCCAGGCCGGCCGTCGCACCCACGAGGTAGTTGAGCGGTTCGTGGGCCTGGAACTTGACGTCGAAGGGGATGGTGCCGAGGAAGGGCATCGTGTAAACGCCGCGGTCCCGTTCATCGGTGTTCTGGTACTCGGTCCCAATCCATACCGCGCCACCCTTGAGCTGGTATCCCACCTGTAACTCCGCTACCCAGGCACTGATGTCAGAGGTACTGACATCGAGACTCGTGCTCGTGTACTCGTACGTCAGGGCGGTGAAGTACTTCTGCCACCCGCCGGCCAGCGTCAGTCCGCCCCCGTACACCGTTCCGCTGTAGTTGATCTCAATGTCATTCAGGCGGATCGGCAGGTCCAAACCGAGATTGCCCAGGTTCACCCGGGTCGTTCCGTCAACATGCCCCCCGAGAGCGAAGACGTCGAGGAAGGGAAAGAGCCAGTAATCGATCATCACGTGCGTGGTGTCCGTCCGGTTGTCGATGGACAGGTTCTGAACCATGCTCGGATCCACGCCGGGAAAGTTGAAGGTAAGGTGGTCGACGTCATACGCCTGGGTCTGGCTGTAGAAGGTCACCGTTACGCCGAGCCTCGGTGGGAGCTGAACGCCCGCGTCGCGGAGATCGGCGAACGACTGCGCGCCGGCTCGCGGAGCGATACCGAATATCATCAGGACCGCCATGAGAATCAACGCCGGAGAAAGCCGGCGCCGGGCTCTTGACAGCACCGTACGGTCGGGTTTGTCAACCTGGGTACTCACGATCATTCCTCCTTGGGCTTTGTTGCGGCCTGCACCCATTGTAATGGACTCGCCGGACCCATCAACCCGCATTTCTCACGCACTTCTGTCGCGAGGCCGGGGAGATGCCTGTCAGTGTGGGCTTTCGACCAAGACGCCGCTGAGACGTGCTCAAGGCACGTCGCAAGCGGCGTTGCCGGGAGAAAGGCTGCAATGACAGGCATATCCGTGGCCGCAGCAGGAAGGGTGTGAGAAATACGGGTTAATAACGTCGGTGCGCTTCCGCCCTCACCCAGAGATCGTAAGAGCTCCAGGTCCCCGCATAGCGATACCGGCTTCGGATCGTTCCTCGAAGCTTCGCGGGGAGGCTCAAAAGTTGGCCGGGAGAAGGAGCTCTCAGGATGAGGTAACGGTTGGTCGACCGTCGGAGATCTTGGTCGAGCTCGGCCGTTCGCCCGGTGGTCCTATGGCGGCGCAGAAAGGAGAGGATTCTCGTTCCGTTCCTGGGGACCTCGAGGGCGTACCAGCCGGGACACCAGGGCAGCGCAATCATGGTTTCACCGTCGGCATGCGGAAGACCCGCCCAGGGCGGACAACCGCCGGCGATTCGGGCGCCGATCGATCTCCCGGGATCCACCGGGTAGAGCACCGCTCGTTCCGCGGCATGCTGCCAGAGGAGCAGCGCCGCCGCCACCAGCGCGGCGCCTGCGAGAGCCGCGGCAAGCCAGCTTCGAAATCGGCCGCCGAGAGCGCCGAGGCCGGCTGCCGCAACAATGGCCAGGCACGCCAGGTGGGAGCGAAAGTGCCAGACGTCCGGAAACTCCCAGAGGAACTGGGGTAGGAAGGCGGCGCCTGCGAGAGCGGCAAGAACGGTAGCTACGGGCCACGGTCGGCGGCGGAGCCTGGACACCCCGTAACCCACGAGCAGGCCCCCGTACAGGGCGAGGGGAAGGTACTTGAAAACCGGAAGCAGCCTCACCGCGAAGGCCCGCGGCGGATGCATCTCCACCCTCGAAACTCCCGGCCAGTGGGTCCGGTGGGCTGGGGTGAGACGAGCGGCCAGGAGCTGCAGGCGGTCGATGACGTGGGCGAGGAAGGCGCCGGCCTCGCCATTCGCCGCGAACACGGCGAGCCAGAATCCGAAACCGACGATGGCCCCGACGGCCATGGCGGCCCATGCCCTTCGACCGCTGCGGGAAACCACCAGCGCGCCGAGGGTCACGATCGCCATCAGGACGGCGCTGTCCTCGCGCCACCCGAAGAGAAGGCCGGTGGCCGCGCCCAGGACCAGGAACCGGCCGGTGCCGAACCGACGGACCCGGTCGAGGCTCAGGATCGCCGCTACGACGGCGGCCATGGCCGCCATCTTGGCGAAGCCCGTGCCAATGACGGCGAGGAGGAGGCCGGTCGCCCACGCCGACTTGAGGCCGGCGTGGCGGCGGACCGGAGTCAAGACAAGCCCGGCCGCAAGACCGGTGAGCAGGGCCTGCCCGAAACGCAGGACCCAGAGCTGGTGGCCGAGGAGGCTCATCCACCCGCCGTACCAGACATACGCGCCCGGCAGGTAGAGGAGGTGGAAGTCGGAGAAAATGTCGTTCCCGGATGCCCAACTGCTGCTCAGGAGGTAGCGGAACCCGTCGTCCTGAAGCCCAAAGGGCTGCGAGAGGAGGAGGAGAAAGGAGATCGTGGCGGCCGTCAGCCCGCAAGCGAGTGCGTGGAGCAGGAGGCAGGGGCGGCTCCGGTGCCGCCACCCCCAGCGCAGACCCTGTCGGGCAAGCCGGGTCCGCCCACGCCAGGAGTAGCTCGAGCCACCCCCGGGGCGGGCGCTGCGAGAGAACTTGACCAGGCCGGCCGGGAGTCCCAGGGCGGCCAGGTGACCGACCAGGTAATCTCCCGGTGTTGCCTGCCGGAGGAGCGCATCCCGGACGGACCGGCGCATGGCGAGGAAGAGGCCGACCCTTACCGGTAGGTCGCTGCCAAGGAGCGAGAAGAGCGTCTTTTTGAACATTCTCGAACCGAGGACCTGGGGGATGCGGGCCCAACGGCCGGTACGCAGGCCGAAAGCCATTGACGGGCCGTCGCCGGCGAGGGACTCGAGGAGGCGCGGGACCACCTCCGGCGGATCCTGGAGATCCCCGTCCATGACCACGATGATCTCGCCGCGCGCGGCCTCGAGCCCGGTCAGGACAGCGGCGTTCTGGCCCAGGTTCTGCGGGTGGAGGAGCAACCTGGCCGTGATCTTCAGCCTGCGAACTGCGGCCTCGAAGATCTCTGCGGTCTCGTCGCCTCCGCCGTCGTCGACGCCAACGATTTCGAAGCTCTCCCCGGCGAGCGCGTGGGTCAGGCGACCAACCACCTCGGCAATCGTCCCGGCATTGTGGTAGAGGGGAATCACCACCGAGACGCGGCAGGGGGGTGGTGTGGCCATCAGTACCCCCGGGCCTTGTCGACAACGTTCAGCAGCGGTTCCCCGGCCGCCCAGCGGCGAAGGTTCTCGGTGAAGAGCGGTTCCCAGCGGTGGTGCCCGGCCTCGGGAGAACGCGCGACGTGGGGGGTGAGGACCGCCGTGGGCTCCGACCTGAGCCAGTGATCGGGCGGCAGCGGCTCCTCGTCAAAAACGTCGAGCCCGACGCCGCCGAGGCGGGGAAGATGCCTTTGCAGGGCGGCCTCGTCGATCAGCTCACCGCGGGCGATGTTGACCAGGAAGGCGCCGTCGGGAATCCGGCCGAGAGCCTCGTCTCCGAAGAGCCGTCGCGTGAACGAGGTGAGCGGAAGCGCGAGGATGATCAACTTCGATTCTGAGAGTGCGGCGATGCCTGGGTCGAGCTGGAGACTTTGAACGCCGAGCTGCCGCGCAACGCCGTCAGTCCGGCCGCCGATT
>Ga0114934_10001944_pt1 | contig 13352 bp, 7 predicted proteins | sample 4SBtaG_2_FD_99695 | JGI IMG/M metagenome (GOLD analysis project Ga0114934, IMG submission 99695) | Deep subsurface microbial communities from Kolumbo volcano to uncover new lineages of life (NeLLi) - 4SBTROV10_white metaG | ecosystem: Environmental > Aquatic > Marine > Volcanic ... | reverse complement strand
CTTATAATATGTAAATTCAAGTGAAACACGGTTGTTTAAAAAGCCTGCATCAAAACCTATTTCGAACTCTTTTTGTCTTTCAGGTGAAATATTAGGATTTCCTCTGGTTATTGGCACAATAATTCCAACGTTATTATCTATCAATGTGTTTCCAAATACAGTGAACAAAGACCCAAAAGCAGCAAATGTACCTGCTTCTCCATAAGCACCCCGGACTTTAAATCTGTTCACGGCATCACTACTTCCCCAAAAATCTAAATTACTTACATTAACAGCTAATGACCCTTTTGGGTAATAAAAGAACTCATTTATATCCCCATTATTGGTCGATTTGTCACCTCTAATTCCAATAGTTGCAATTAATTTATCTTGATAATTTAACTCTTCTTGAACAAAAAATCCAAAATCTTCTTGTTCTAATCTAGCTTGGTTTGCATTTATGTTTGCAGCTTGATCGATATTTGTTTCAGATGCAATTAAGTCTGAAGCAGTAACACTAACTATATTTCTAGAAAACTGCTCATTAGTAACCCCTGCTTGAGTGGTAAAACTTGCGTCATTATTAGCGGTATAGTTATGAACTAAAAAAGCAGAATAATTAGAATTAGTATTCGTTGTTGTGGTCACTGCAGATAACCCATTTACACCACCTTGATCAGGTCTCATGAATTGTAATTCTTTAGGAAAAATTACTTTCGCTGTAAGCGTATAATGATCTACCCCTGCTCTAGCTACAAACTTTAAACTTTGGTTATCGGTTCTTAATAAATTAACATCTAATGTCCCCCCAGTAATAAATCTAGCTGTGCGCTCATTATTTGTCATTAAATCTCTTGTTTGTAATGGATTTGAAGCACCGTGAGGCGCATCTGGGTAATTCCCATTTGCATCAGGAAATAAATCATCCCAAGGACGTACCCCTGTAGCCAATGCAACCCCTAGAGTTGTTCCACTATTATCATTATTAAAAAAGCCTCTATCTGCCGAAGAATTAATATAATTTGTGGTTAAAGAAAACTTAATATTATCTGTAAATTTATGATCTAAATTTAATCTAATAGATGATTTATCATAACCTGTTCTTTTAACAATACCATCTTCTTGATTTCGAGTAAACCCAGCAAAAAAAGTTGTTTTTTCATTTCCTCCTGACATGCTGATATTTGTATTAGAGATAAACCCTTTTTCTCCAAAGAGTTCTTTTTCATAATCAAACAACTTTCCTGCAGATTCTGCCGCAGTAAATAATGCACCTTCTCCAAATGCACTTTCAGCTAGTGCAGCTGTAAAATTTCTTTGTCCTTGTAAATTTATGGCTTCATTCCAACCATTAGATTGAGAAAAATTGATTACTGTTTCACCTTGTCGCCCCTTCTTTGTTGTAATAATAATTACACCCGCAGCTCCACGTGAGCCGTAAATGGCTGATGCAGATGCCCCTTTTAATATTGAAACACTCTCTATATCTTCTGGGTTGATATCTGCTATTCTATTTGTAGCATTATCTTGAGACGAAGCATTACCACCTCCTGAAGCAGCAGAAACTGCATTTAATCCAGCTGAAGAAGTACTGCTATTATCAATATAAACACCATCTACAATATACAATGGTTGAGAATTTCCATTAATAGACGTAATACCTCTTAATTTAACTGACAAACCTCCTCCGGGAGAACCAGAATTGGACGTTATTAAAGCACCATTAAACTTACCTGCTAGAGCACCATCTAATGTTTGTGGTGGTGTACGTCCTGCCAATTCATCGGCAGATACTGTTGCTACTGAATTAGCGGCGTTACTCCTTTTTACAGATGTAGCTAAACCCGTTATTACAACTTCATCTAATGTTACCCCAGCTTGCATCGTAACATTAACTACATTACTAGCAACTGTTATTTCTTGAGTATCAAACCCAATAAAAGAAAACACTAATACATCTCCGTTACTTGCGCTAATAGAATAATTCCCATCAAAATCAGTGACTGCTCCAGTTGTGGTTCCCTTAATAACAATAGTAACTCCCGGTAATGGGAGAGACGAATCATCCGTTACAGTTCCTGTAACTGTCTGTGCACTCATAAAATTTGAAATTCCAAAACAGAACCCCAAAAGGATTAAGTAGTTTTTTAACATAATTTATATTTTTTTTGATTTAAATGTGAATGTCATAAAAAAAAATAAGAAAACCAATTTATTTAACAAAATGATTGATTTAATAAGGTTTTCTTGAATATTCTTTATTAAAAATTAGAATTAAATTAATATTCTTTACAATATGTCTACAAATTCTATTATTTTCTTTACACCATAATAAATATTTGTGCAGTACTTTTTGATAAACTGTTCATCTACAGAAGGATTTACTTTAAATGCTTTCATTACTTCAACACCATCAAAGTCAACAAATGCTAATCTAAAAAATAGTTCTTTGTCTTTAAAATAAAAGTCTGAAGCAGGTAAAAGTGCAACGTTATATTTTTCAAGGATATAATTTGACAGTTCCTCACTTGTACTTATGCCAAGCGAATTAATCTTACTTTTAAATTTATTAAATCCTATCATCATATAAAATGCTCCTTGGGGAAGTGTGCAATCAATCCCGACTGCTGTTAATTTTGTAAATACAAAATTTGATACCCCTTTTAAAATTTGAGTACAGTTCTTAACATACATCTGAACATCTATATTCATTTTATAAGCCTCAATAGCTGCAAACTGAATTGGTGAAGACACTGCACTAAACGTTTCACTAAACAAAGAGCGATACGTGTTGTGTAAAAATTGTAATTCTTTGGGCAATGCCATAAACCCTAATCTATACCCTCCAGCTGAAAAGACTTTGCTCAACCCTCCGAAAACAATTGTTTTTTCTGGATAAAATGTTGACATACTTGGGGAGAAATTATCTTTAAAATTTATCTGGGAATAGATTTCATCTGAAAGCACAATAATATTATACTGTTTACAAACTTTTGCTAATTTATCAAGCTCATTAATTGAATAAACTACACCTGTAGGGTTATTAGGTGAGTTTAAAATTAATATCTTTTGTTCTTCAGGATTAGCTTCACAATACTCTTGTAAAGCACTTGCTTCTAACTTGAAGTTATGTTCCAAATGGGTTTTTAAAATTTCAAACTTCCCGTTTTTAGAATTAATTTGAGGACCATAACTCACCCAACTTCCTTTGGGTATTAAAAAAGTACCTTCTAAAATTAAAATAGTTTGATACAATAGCTCTTTACTTCCGGGGCCTATATAAACATATTCACTATTTACATCAATGTTTTGGTAAGTTATTAAAAATTTTGTAATAGTCTTCCTTAAAGCTTCTAACCCAAGTGTTGGCAAATAGTGGTTATTAGTGGCATTATCTCTTAAAGCATTAACTATAGAAGGGTGTACCGGAAAAGGCGATTGACCAAAACCAAAATGAAATACGTCTTCTCTCTTTGCTCTTAGTTCTCTTACTTTTTGATTAATAGCTAAAGTTGCTGAAGGCTTTAATTGTTGAATGTTTTTATTGATTTGTATCATAAATCAAAATTATAAAAAAAAGGGCTGCTAATTAGCAACCCTTTTTATATTATACTAATTATTAAGAAGTTAATTAATAGTAAAATTTAATCTTGCGAATAAGAAACGTCCATTTGTTCCAAATTGTTGGGAACGTCTAGAATATATGAATCTTCCTCCTGACCTAAAATCTACCGTTTGATCCGAATACACATCCAGTAAATTATTAGCTCCTACTGTTATTCTTGTATTCTCGCCTAAGTTGTATCCAAACGTCAAATCTGTAACAATTTTTCCTCCGTAGGTTTGAGGAGTAGGGCTATTAGTCGCTTCAGTTACTTCACCAAAATAGGCATTACGTAAAAAGATATTAAAATTTTCTCCAATCTTTAAATTGTGAGATAAATTTCCTTTAACTCTAGGCACTGCTTTTCGAATATAAATTCTACTAGTTTTATCAAAAAAAGTTTCGTCTAGACCAGCAGCAGCAATCGCAGAAGGAATATTCACATTATCAATATCTGTCTCCGAAAAAGTAAATGCCAATGTATTAGAAAGGCTTAAATTATCACTAAGATCTCCTTTTTGATTTATTACTACATCAATTCCTTTTGTTTGAGTATCTACGGCATTAGCGAAGAACCCAACTCTTTCAGCGTTTGCTTGTGCAAAAAGTGCTGCTAATTCTGCATTACCCCCATCAGTAAACTGTCCTGTTTCTATAACTCTGTCGTCAATATTTACAACATAGCCATCAACTGTAATCTTCATATTGGCACTAGGTATATTTGCAGTAAACCCTAAAGTTGCCCCAAATGATGTTTCTTCTTTTAATTGCTCAATACCTAAAACTCTAGCTATTCTTGACGTATTAGAAAATACACCAACTTCAAAAGGCACACCATCTACAAACAAGGTAGACGTTGAATTATAATGAATTTGATGTAATGAAGGTGCGCGGAAACCTGTTTGTAACCCTCCACGAATATTAAAATTATCGCTTGCTTTAATTCTTAAAGATACCTTCCCATTTAAAGTTCCTCCAAAATCAGAGAAATTTTCATATCTCACAGCTGCTGTAGCTAAAAAAGTTTCACTAAAATCAGCTTCTACATCAACATAAGCTGCCATAGAGTTTCTGAATTCGTTCACTTCATTATCAGGCCTAAATCCTGGAAATACTTGAATACCTCCTGGTCTTGCTGAGTCAAAGAAATCAGTTGGTACTTCTGAATCTGGATCTGTAGGGTCATGAACATTCCCTAACGTGTTATATTGCGCATAGGACACTTCACTCCCAGCAATTATTTCATAATTTTCGAGTCTATATTCAGCACCAAAAGCAAAGTTAAACCCAGACAAAATATCATCAAAATATTGACTCACATCAAAATTAACCGTATTTTCTGCATAAGCAAAACCTCCTGCATTTGCTTCAAAAGGAGATGCCTTTTGTAAAGAGGCGTTAAATGAGTTTTTAATATTAAAATTAAATGAGTTTTTCCCATAAGTATTAGAAAAATCAACATCCCAATCACCTAATTTACCTCTAATCCCTACTGCTAAAGATTTATCGATAATACTCGAGTGAATTTGTGGTAAAAATCCATTAGGATAAGCCGCAGTAAAAGTTCTATTCTGGTATGGTAATCTGTAAAAACCAGTAGCATTACCATCTCTATAACCTAAGCCTCCGAAAGCATATATCTCTGCGTCTTCACTAACTGGAATCGCCATATTTGCAAAGAATTGAGCGTTTCTTAATTCAGACTGCCCTACGTTCATATTAAAATCACTTCGCTGTAATCCTCTTGCAGCCAACTCGCTGTCCGTTGCATTTGCGCTTAAAATATCTTGCAATTCTGATCTAGTTTCAGTTCCTGTTAATGAAATTCCAGCTGCTCCTGCAAAACTAAAAATATCAGAAAGGTCATCATCTAATAATAATGATGTATCGTACCCTGTTGCAGCTGCAACACGTTCTATTGCATTATAAGCATTAAAAATTTGCCCTTCCCATTCTAACATTCTATTTGTTCGTCCTCTAAAATCAAATGAACCCGTAAAATTGATGAAACCTCCGTCATCACCAATAGGAAGCCCAAAGTTTAAAGCCAAAGCTAGTCTCTCTCCATCAGTTACTGTCTCGCTTAATCCAGCGATATTATCTTCATTTTTAGTAAAATTTGCACCTGTTTGTACAACTATATTTAAATCAGTACTTCTCTTTAAAACAATATTAATAACTCCAGCAATAGCATCAGAACCATATTGAGCGGCTGCGCCATCACGTAAAATTTCAATTCTTTCAATCGCATGAGAAGGAATTGCATTCATATCTGTACCAACACTCCCTCTACCAAATGTTCCATTTACATTTACTAAAGAGGTTTTATGGCGTCTTTTACCATTAATTAACACTAAAACTTGATCTGGCCCTAAGCCTCTTAATGATGCAGGATCAATATGATCTGTACCATCTGAAATAGTTTGTGTATTGGAAGTAAATGAGGGTGCCGCATAATTTAAGATATCATTTACTGACACCTGTGGCGATGATTCTGTTAATTCAGTTATGTCCAACACATCAACAGGAACTGGTGTGTCAATAGCTGTTCTGTTCTTGTTACGAGAACCTATCAATAATACCTCTTCTAAAGCAACACCATCCTGTAGTGCTACACTAATATTTTGTGCAGATGCAACATTAACTTCTTGAGTAGTGTACCCAACTGAAGATATTACTAATGTAGTAGGAAAAGCATCTACATTAATACTAAAGTTCCCATCAAAATCGGTAATAGTACCATTTGTTGTCCCCTTAACTATTACATTTACCCCAGGCAAAGGACTTCCTGAACTTGCTTCTGTTACTGTTCCAGTTACTGTTCCTTGAGCCAGAACACCAATAGGAAGAATAGCCATTATAAAAAATAATAGCTTTAAATAGTAAATTTGTTTCATAATTATATTTTTTCGATTAATCAACAAAAGTGCAAATAAAATATTGTTTTAACAATTTTTTAACTATAAAAATGAAAATTGTAGTGATTGATTCACAGCTATTTAGTTAAGTTTTTAAGAATATTACATCTAAAATTATTCTTAAATTCTATTATTAATTATGCCAAATGATGGTATATCTTACTAAATTTGCAGTTCTAATATCAACTGTATGTATAGAAGTCATAATTGTGGTGAATTAAGAGCATCACTTATAAACACTGAAGTTACTTTAGCTGGGTGGGTTCAAAAAACGCGCGATAAAGGATTTATGATTTGGGTGGATCTTCGTGACCGCTATGGTTTAACTCAACTTATTTTTGATGAAGAACGTTCTAGTAAAGAACTAATGAATAAAGCAAAAACACTTGGTCGTGAATTTGTTATCCAAGTCAAAGGCTCTGTTATTGAACGTACTTCTAAAAATACAAACATTCCTACAGGAGATATTGAAATATTAGTTTCTGAGTTGACCATTCTTAATGAAGCTAAAACGCCTCCATTCACTATTGAAGACAAAACAGATGGTGGCGAAGAGTTACGCATGCAATATCGCTATTTAGATATTAGACGAAATCCTGTAAAAAACAACTTAATTTTTAGGCACAAAGTAACTCAAGAAGTTAGAAACTACTTGTCTAATAAGGATTTTATTGAAGTTGAAACACCATACTTAATAAAATCAACACCAGAAGGTGCTCGTGATTTTGTAGTTCCAAGTAGGATGAATGAAGGTCAATTTTATGCATTACCTCAAAGCCCTCAAACGTTTAAGCAATTGCTCATGGTTGGCGGTATGGATAAATACTTTCAAATTGTAAAATGTTTTAGAGACGAAGATTTACGGGCAGACAGACAGCCTGAGTTTACTCAAATAGATTGTGAAATGGCTTTTGTTGAGCAAGAAGATATTTTAAATGTATTTGAAGGATTAACACGTCATCTATTGAAAGCCATTAATGGTGTTGTCGTTGATAAGTTTCCAAGAATGACTTTTGATGAGGCTATAAAAAAGTATGGTAATGACAAGCCAGATATTCGATTCGGAATGGAATTTGGTGAATTAAATGGTGTTACGCAACATAAAGATTTTAATGTCTTCAATCAAGCTGAATTAGTTGTTGGTATTGCTGTTCCAAATGGAAATACTTACTCAAGAAAAGATATTGATAAGTTGATTGATTGGGTTAGGCGACCACAAGTTGGTGCTTTAGGTATGGTATATTGTAGGTGTAATGATGATGAAACTTTTAAATCTTCCGTAGATAAATTTTATAATCAAGAAGATTTAGCAAAATGGGCGGAAATTACTGGCGCTAAAGCAGGAGATTTGATTTGTATACTTTCAGGAGATACATCTAAAGTAAGAGTGCAATTAAGTGCATTACGTATGGAACTTGCTGAACGATTAGGGTTACGTAAACCTAACGAATTTGCGCCACTTTGGGTTACCGACTTTCCATTGCTAGAATGGGATGAAGACACTAAACGTTACCATGCTATGCACCATCCATTTACATCACCTAAGCCTGGGCAAATACACCTGTTAGATACTAATCCAGGAGATGTAAAAGCTAATGCTTACGATCTAGTGTTAAACGGAAACGAAATTGGAGGAGGCTCTATAAGAATTCATGATAAAGCTACCCAAGCTTTGATGTTCGATCATCTTGGTTTTACAAAAGAAGACGCTAAAGCACAATTTGGTTTTTTAATGGATGCATTTCAATATGGAGCGCCACCACATGGAGGATTAGCTTTTGGATTAGATAGATTAGTTGCCTTACTTGGTGGACAAGAAACCATTCGAGATTTTATTGCATTCCCTAAAAACAATTCCGGTAGAGATGTTATGATTGATGCTCCTGCTCCAATTGATGAAGAACAATTAGAAGAATTAAGTTTGAAATTAAATATATGTGAAAAAGAAAATATTTAAGAAACTTAATGAACTAGAATCGACTGCTATTTGTGGAAATGATATTAGTTCATCCGTTTTATATGTTTCTGCATTATCCATAGCATTTTCAGGACAATATGCGTGGATAACATTACTTATTGTATCATTAGTTTTATTTTTATTTAGAAAAATTTACGGTGAAGTTGTTGGGGCATTGCCTTTAAATGGAGGAGCATATAACGCTCTTTTGAATACTACTAGTAAATTTACGGCTTCATTTGCAGCTACTTTAACCTTGTTATCTTATATGGCAACAGCGGTAATTTCAGCTAATGAAGCTATTCATTATTTACAACATTTAATTACCTCTTTGCCAATTATTATTAGCACTATTGTACTTTTGGGAGTATTTGCATTGCTTACTATTGGAGGCATTACAGAATCTGCTAAAGTAGCCATAGGAATCTTTTTGTTTCACTTATTTTCATTTATTATCCTAAGTACTTTTGTTATCTTTTTTTTATCACAAAATGGTATTGATATATTTTTCCAAAACTGGAAACTTCCGGCTGCAAATGGTAGTATAACCAAAGCTATATTTTTTGGGTTTGCGGTATCTATGTTAGGCGTTTCAGGGTTTGAAAGTTCTGCCAATTTTGTTGAAGAACAACAAAAAGGCGTTTTCCCAAAAACATTAAAAAACATGTGGGTTGTAGTAAGTGTTATCAACCCATTAATGGCTATTTTTGCGTTAGCATTGTTTTCAATGCCTATTTTACAAAGTGATACTTATCAAAATACACTTTTGGTTGAAATGGCTTCGCATGTAGCTGGTCCTTGGATGTCTACCCTTATTTCTATAGATGCCTTTTTAGTGTTAAGTGGAGCTGTGCTGACAAGTTTTGTTGGGGTTTCTGGATTACTTGAACGCATGACATTAGATAGAATTTTACCGCAATTTTTCTTAAAGAAAAACAAACGACAAAGTTCTTACAGAATTATTATCATGTTTTTTATTTTAACCATTTCAGTTCTGTTAATTACCAATGGGAATGTAAAATTACTTGCAGGCGTATATACAATTTCATTTTTATCTGTTATGGCCTTATTTGGTATTGGAAATATCTTATTGAAGGTTAAGCGAAAACGTCTGCCACGACCTGAAAGGGCAAAATGGGGTGTTGTTATTTTTGCAATCCTTTCTGTTATCATTGCTTTAATTGGGAATATGCTTATTGAACCCAAAGAGGGATTGCCAAGTAACCTATCCATTTTTCTAGACTATTTTGTACCAGGAATCATATTTGTGATTATAATGCTAAATAGAACAATGTTATTAAAATTTCTGTTAAAAGTTATTCATTCACTTTTTGATCCTGTAAGAAGTATTGTATTAAAAACAGATAAAAAAATATTAACAACTATAGATAGGATAAATTCACAAGAGTTCGTATTTTTTACAAAAGGGGACAATATAGCAACTTTAAACAAAGTCATGTTATATGTTATAAAAAACGAACACACTAAAAAGATTAAAATCGTTTTAGTGCTAAATGATGATCAGGTAATTCCTGAAAACCTACACGTAGAAATAGATTTTTTAGATCGGGAATATCCTGAAATTGATGTAGAGTTTATTGTAGAAGAAGGTAAATTTAGCCCAAAATTAATTAAAGAATTATCTAAAAAGTGGAACATTCCTATTAACTTTATGTTTATTGGCTCACCAAGCGATAAGTTTCCATATAAAATCGAAGAACTTGGTGGCGTAAGACTTATTATATAATTTAACAATGCAACAATCTAAATCCATATTCACTAAATTCTTAAAATGGAAATATAAACATATTTCTAATAATCAATTTATCAATATTGCAAGCGCAGTAATAGGTTTATTAGCTGGTCTAGGTGCTGTAACATTAAAAAATTTAACACATTTTATTCAGGAATTATTAGAAGGTGAGTTTATTAAACAAATTCATCAAGCCTTTTATTTTATTTTTCCAATTTTAGGATTGGTCTTAGTATTATTAGTTGTTAAATATGTAATACGAAAAAGAGTAGGTCATGGTATTCCTTCCACATTATATGCTATTTCTAAGCAAAAAGGCATCATGCCAAGGCATCAAATGTGGGCCTCTTTATTTACTGCTCCTCTTACTGTTGGCTTTGGAGGTTCTGTAGGGTTAGAAGGCCCTACTGTTGCAACAGGAGCTGCCTTAGGCTCTAATTTTGCGCGACTGTTTCATCTTAATCAAACCAAGAAAACATTACTTATAGGATGTGCTGCTGCTGGGGCAATGTCTTCAATTTTCAAAGCACCAATGGCTGCTATCATTTTTGCTGTAGAAATTTTTAGTCTAGAACTTACTTTAGCTTCTATGATTCCGCTGTTATTAGCATCTATAACTGCAATATTAACATCCTATTTCTTTTTGGGCGATGATGTACTATTGCATTTTAACATACAAGATAAATTTGAACTAAATGATGTTTTGTTTTATGTTCTTTTAGGCATTTCATCAGCATTAACCTCTATATATTTTAGTAAAGTATATTTTAGTATAGATGGCTTTTTTAAACGATTTATAAATCCTTATAAACGGCTACTCGTTGGGGGCGTTTTAATAGGTGTCATTGTATTTTTTATTCCTCCTCTTTTTGGAGAAGGCTATGGTACTATAAATAATGTGTTAAGAGGAAATGTTAATGCCATTACAACAAATAATATTTTTAATTTTGCCATCGATAATATCTGGATAATTATAGGTTTTTTAGTTGGTTTAGTAACTTTTAAGGTAATTGCTATGTCTCTTACTTTTGGGGCTGGAGGTATTGGAGGTGTTTTTGCCCCTACATTATTTACTGGAAGTATTTCGGGCTATCTTCTTGCTATGGTTATCAATTACAGCAACCTTTTCAATCATCAATTATCCTTAACTAACTTTGCAATGGTTGGAATGGCTGGTCTTATGGCTGGTGTATTACAAGCCCCTTTAACCGCTATATTCTTAATTGCAGAAATTACTGGAGGCTATGAACTTTTTGTGCCTTTAATGATCGTGGCTTCAATTTCATTTTTAATTACAAAAAAATATATTCCTCATAGTATATACGCTGCCCAATTGGCTAAACGTGGAGAACTTATAACGCATGATAAAGACAAAAATATCTTAATGATGCTAAACATTGATAAAATTATTGAAACCAATTTTATTCCTATTTATCCTAAAATGAATTTGGGAGAAATGCTTCATAAAGCGGTTACAAAATCTACTCGAAATTTATTTCCTGTTATTAACGACGAGCAAGAATTTATAGGTATTGTTTTACTTGATGATGTAAGAGAATTTATGTTTGATCAAAAGTTACATGAAACGACCACGGTTGAAGATTATATGCATAGTGCTCCCGATCTTATTAATTATGAAACAGATACTATGCAAATGGTAATGGATAAATTTCAAAATTCTAGCGCATGGAATCTACCGGTTATTAAAAACGGCAAATATTTTGGCTTTGTTTCAAAATCTAAACTACTTACCGCATACAGGCGACAATTAATTAACTTTGCAAAATAAACACATGAAATATCTCATTGCTTTTTTGTTTTTAGCTGCTATGGGAAGCATTTTAACTGGATATACTATAGAATCTGAATATTCTCAAAAGTTAATTGGTTTTGGTGTTGTTGGGTTGTTCTTAATTGTCTTCCCTTTATTTTCCTATTACAGATGGAAAGACAAAAAAGTTGAAGACTATATGCTTACCAAAGAAAATTTAGAAAAAATGAGAGAAAGAGAAGGTCGTAAAAAGTCTAATTCAGATTCCGCTTTTCAATAAAAAATTGTTTTAATAATTGTGATGCTTCTTCTTCTAATATACCACCAATAATTTTAGTTTTTGGATGTAATGTTGTTCCCATAACAGTACAACCCCGTTCTTTGTCTTTTGCCCCAAAAACAATATTACTAATCTGACTCCAATACAAAGCGCCTGCACACATCTGGCAAGGTTCTAAAGTAACATAAAGGGTACAATTATGAAGGTATTTTCCACCTAAAAAATTAGCTGCTGCAGTAATTGCTTGCATTTCGGCATGTGCTGTAACATCTGTAAGTAGTTCTGTTAAATTGTGTGCTCTAGCAATAATTCTATTATTAATAACAATAACTGCACCAACAGGGATTTCGCCTTTTTCAAAAGCAACCTCCGCTTCTTGAAGCGCTTTCTTCATAAAATAAATATCATCAAAAGGAGCCTCCATTTACTTAAAATTTTTACAAATCTATAGGTCACGTTCTAATTTGTTTTAGTAAACTTTGCCCGCTCCCTATTAAATGCCCATTATGGGCTTTCATAATAGCTAAAATACAATATCATCTTGTACATTTGTAAACTCATGACTGATTTATTAGACCATATTAATTCACCACAAGATTTACGTCAATTAAACAAAGCTGTTTTGCCACAGCTTGCACAAGAGCTACGTGAGTTTATAATTAATATTGTTGCTACTAAAGAAGGTCATTTAGGTGCAAGTCTTGGCGTTGTAGAACTTACCATTGCCTTACATTATGTGTTTAACACCCCTGAAGATTTATTGATTTGGGATGTTGGGCATCAAGCCTATGGTCATAAAATTTTAACAGAACGTAAAACTATTTTTAATACCAATAGACAACGCAATGGTATTTCTGGTTTCCCTAAACGTGAGGAAAGTATCTATGATGCTTTTGGAGTGGGGCATTCATCAACATCCATTTCAGCAGCATTAGGAATGGCAATTGCGTCACAATTAAATGGAGAACACAAACACCATATTGCAGTAATAGGTGATGCATCTATTGCTAGTGGAATGGCTTTTGAAGGCTTAAATCACGCAGGAGTAACTGATGCAAATTTACTCGTCATCTTAAACGATAATGCTATT
>Ga0114934_10001943_pt1 | contig 13360 bp, 23 predicted proteins | sample 4SBtaG_2_FD_99695 | JGI IMG/M metagenome (GOLD analysis project Ga0114934, IMG submission 99695) | Deep subsurface microbial communities from Kolumbo volcano to uncover new lineages of life (NeLLi) - 4SBTROV10_white metaG | ecosystem: Environmental > Aquatic > Marine > Volcanic ... | reverse complement strand
CACGCGCACGCACGCACGGGAGCTGGTCGATTCTTAAGGGGATTCTTAAAGGGATTCTTCCGAGGATTCTTCCGAAGATTCTTCCAGGGATTCTTCCGAGGATTCTTCCGAAAAATCCCAAGCTGAGCACCTGCAGCACATCTGATTTGACTGATTTTCGGGGTACCTCACATACCCTGGACACCTTCGAAGGGCGTTAGAAGCGATTCTGAGAGGTCGTTTTTCGGGGAATTGCTCTGAAATCACAAAAAAGGGGCCGAACCCGTAAGCTCGACCCCTCTAATTGGTTTTACCAGTTGCTCCACTATTTCATCGGCACCTCCCGTGGCGTCTTGCATTCAACAACCCTGGCACCAGCAAGCCTGTAGCGCGGGGCGTCATCGACAACCCAGCCACCCCCCTCCACTATCTCATCCAGACAATGGCACGCCAAAGCGACATCAGTGATAAACTCGTTGCGATCCTGGGCATGGTCGTAGTCGCTCCAGTCGTGGGGGTCAACAGCACCCCGTATCCGACTCAGTAAACCCGACGCCTTTTCCAATGTCGCAATCTCGCGCTTGCTCAACACCACGCGCCTCTCGGTGCGTTCCGGAGTTATCTCGAAATCACAAAAAACCACACGTTGCTGGATTACGACGTTCGCGATGTGCATTAGAGGTTCTCCACTAATGCAACACAGCGTTTCACATCTGGATCATCATGAGCATCCGGCCACCAGAAAATATGCTCCACTGGGTGCTCTAGAATCCCTGGCTCGTATTTGTCGCCACTTGTATCCTTCCCACCACTTCTCAAAACCTTCCACAACTCCGGTGTGTACTGACGAGCGTCGTAACATTCGGCATAAATGTTATCGGCCTCGATTGCTTCGATTGCGTTATACGCCTTATCGCGCCAAAAAATCCAGCCGTCCAGGTAGGCACAGTCGGCTGGCTTAACCTCGCAACCCCGACGTTCTCCTAAGTGGAAGGCGACTTCTTTACTTGCCATTTAGCTATCCTCCCTAGTGTGAAGGTCTAACGTATTCGCATTGGCAACTGCACGCAACCTTAATCCTGGAGCGCGACAAGCCCCGCCCCATTACATACCTCGCATTCCTCAATGACGATATACCCGGGAGAATGCCACGAGTCGGGAACGCGACCCGTCCGGTAAAAGCCCTCACCACCGCACGGGTCGCAATACTCCTGGCCCTCGGGCACAGGTACGCATATCGCCCACAGTGGCCGATTCTCAGAAGGATTCTCAGAAGGATTCTCAGAAGGATTCTCAGAAGGATTCTTGGTCAAGAATCTAAATCCCATTTCGCTTCGAGCTGGTCAACTTCGCGCAGCATACCCTCGGCCAAATGCCTGAGAATTGCCAGAGGCGCATGAAAATTGACTTGCTTTCCTGGTAATGACACCTCTATGAAGCTATGGCGTTCAGGATCGTTCGAGGTTTTTGACCAAGTGTTGTAGCATTTTTGCTCAGTTTCCTGCACTAACCGCAGATCAATAACGACATTATTACTACCAATCATTTTGCAACTCCTTCCCGAGACAACTACCAATGCAACAATCTTAATTTAGAAGACGAGCCGTCGCAACCCGCTAAATTGCTTATGTTTTTTTTACAGTTGCACTGGTAGCCATGTTAAATTATTCTACATTGAATTCTCACCTATGCAGGAGTCACCCAAATGGCAAACCGCCATCCGCACGCTGATGATTGGAGCATAAAGTCATTACGCGATGCTATTGATAGGGATGGGAGAGGTGTAAAGAGATTCTCTAAAGAAGTGCTCATACGCCCACCAAGCACCACCTACCGTTGGCTGAACGGCAGCAAGCCGATTCCCAAATGCGTCCGGGACTGGCTGACCGGAGAGTTTCGCATTTTGAATATAGGAGGCGACGATGCCACGGTTTAACCTAGACGATTACGTCGAAGTAAAAGACCGAATTCCTCTTTTTTTAGAAGACTATCCAGAGGGGCGCATCGTCACCGAAATTCACTACCTGGACTTTAACGCAACACCAGCGATTTGCGTTGTGAAAACCGAGCTGTATCGCGACCACCACGCCTCCGAGCCAATGGCAACCGGATTTGCTTACGAGCGTGAGGGCGTGGGGGGCATGGCGAACAAGACATCATTCTTGGAAAATGCCGAGACAAGTTCAGTAGGCCGAGCGTTAGCAAACGCCAATTATACGGGTAACGGCCAGCGACCGTCGCGAGAGGAAATGGAAAAAGTTCAGCGCGTCGAGGCCGAACAGGCGAGTCTAAGTGCTTCTGAAAAAAAGGCAAAAGCTGCCGAAGCCAAGAAGCAAAAGAAGGAGGCGCAGAAGCGTCTAGAGGATTCTTTAGCGAAACTCGCCAGCCTTGTAACGGCGTGCGAAGGCGAAGGCAACTTAGATGCCAAGGGTATTGAGGCAGCAAAAGGAATTATTAAGTCGGGAGGCCCGAAAAAGCGCGTCGATGACGCGATTTCTTTTCTGGAAAGCGAACTTCGTGGTTAGTGCCAGCATAAAAAAATGTCCCGAACCTGGATGTCGTCAGTGGGCTACCGTGTCACACATGACGCGAGGGGGTGTTGCGTTGTGGAGGTGCCCAGCTGGACACGCCTTTCCATATGACGGTGGACGGCTAGTTCAGCCTAGAGCCAGGACGCAAGACCCCGACACAAGCCATGACGCTGCATCCTCTATGACGAGAGGTGCCCAACGCCAGCGCGACAAAATTCTAGGCTTATTGCGTGATCGTGGTGATTTAACTGCTGACGAATTAGATGTATCGTTGTTTGACGGGCACCACACCGCCGGACGAAGGCTTTCAGAGCTAAGGGAGCTTGGCCTAGCCGAACGCACCGATCGCAAGCGAGACACCCGCAGTGGAAGGAAAGCTTATCTTTGGCGACTTGTCGAAAACGAGCCGTCTCTTTTTTAACCTAAACAGGACAGCATTATGCCACATGACAAAGTATTTCCAAACGGAATGTACGCTTCAGCACCGAGGGACTCTGCACCTGACTTTGTGAAGGCTCGCGTAAGCTTCAAGGTTGCTGACTTTGCAAAGTTTTTGGCTACCCAAGAAGGCGAGTGGCTCAACGTAGACATTAAGGAGGGGCGCGAGGGTAAGTGGTACGCCCAAGTCGATACCTGGAAGCCGAAGCCCAAGGCTGGTCAGCCAGTGGCCGAGGGGAGCGACGATGGCCTCCCTTTCTGAACTAGAGCGCATGGTCGATGATATGCGACCGCTATTGTTTAACGAGATTGGTGAGATCCAAGATGACTTGAAAAGGGTTATCCGTCGCTTGGAGAGGGTTCCCGAAAGCCTACTTCAGAATGGTAGCAGGGAAGGCGTGCTGAAAAGCAAAACTGCTATTACTCACGCTATCGAGTTTTTGACCATTACTCTCAAGGAATTGCACAGGGATTACCCGCTGCCTGGAGGGGGTCATGGCGAAGAAAATTAAGCCCGAAGCTAAGGTCAGCCGAGACGTTCGACATTTTTTAAAAATGATGGGTTGCTCAGTTTATTCGACTGAGCAGGGCTACCGCCGTGAGAGGGGTGGCACAAGGCAAACCCCTGGTATTCCAGACCTTTTGGTTTTCAACCACAGTGACTCAGCTGTTCCATTTTTCTTTATCGAAGTTAAGGCTCCGGGGGGCAAGTTGCGTGAGAGCCAAGAGGTTTTTCAAGCTGAGTGCGAGCGTACCAATATCCCATATATCGTTGCTTACGATGTCAGAGATGTTTACGACTTCTTAGAGACGTTTGGCGACATTGTTAGCGCATGAGCAGCGGGTTCGTATTGTTGTCTCGGGGGTTAATCGACAACGATCTCTGGAGAATGAACAGCGACCTTGTTCGCTTGTTTCTTTATTTAATGATGAAGGCAAATCACTCGGCTACAAAGTCGTTTACCTACGGGCAAGGCGCAGACACCGTGACCGTCAAGCAGGGAGAATACCTTCGAAGCCTGAGACAAATCGCAGACGACTGCGCCTATACAGGCAACAACAAATTGGTCGTTTGGTCTACCAGCCAGGTATCCCGAATGCTTGATACGTTGGCACGCGATGGCCGTATTAAAGTCCTGGCACGCACGAAGCATGGAACACATTTAAAGGTGGTGAATTTCGTTGCATACAATGACTTTTCCACCTATTCCGGTAAGGGGCTTGGAACAGAGTTGGAACAGGCTAGGAACAATAACAAACACACTACCATTAAAAAAGAAACTACAAAACCCGCTCCGCACATTGATAGCTTGTGGGAGGTGTGGTTATCTGAGTTTTCTCCGAAGGGTCCACACCCAACGCTTACTCCTAAGAGGAAAAAACTGCTGACGGCATTGTACGACGAGCAGTTGAGCAAGCTTGATAACCCGAAGCTAGTTTTTCAAAACATTCTAAAGGCTGTTCGTGCCAGCCCACACCACATGGGGACACGCGCTTATCATTTGCCGTGCTCCTTGTTTCGCAACTTTGAGCGCCGTGAAAACTGGACGCATCGAGGTTTAGCAAGAGTCACCCAACAACCTTCGACCGTGAGTCGAAACTGGAGTATAGACGCATGACCACCACGCTTGATATTTCTATTAAGGATGAAGCATTGCTGTACAATCAAAGCGCATCAGATTACCACGCTGCGCCTGGTGCATCAGCCTCGCGCTTAAACCACTTGGAGCGGTCGCCAGCGCACTTGCGCCACTACATCGACAACCCGACTACGCCTACCCGGGCCATGATTGTCGGAAGCGCAACCCACAGCGCGATCTTGGAACCCCACCTGTTTGATGATGAGTGGGCTTGCCTACCTAACGGCGATGGGCGTTCCAAGGAGGTGCGCCAAGCCCGAGCGGAACTAGCAGAGTCGTTCTCCGATGACAGGATTCTTAAACCAGCTGAGCACGCTATGGTCGTCGGTATGAGGGATTCGGTGTTGTCGCACGAAACTTGCGCGTCTCTGTTGGAGAACTGTCAAACCGAGGTTAGCGCATTTTGGCATAACCCTGAGTTTGACGTACCATGCAAGTCAAGAATCGACGCATTACCCGACACGAACAGTCAGTTTGGGCGAGCGATCGTAGATATCAAGACCACGCAAGACGCAAGCGACCGAGCATTTTCTAGGAACTTGTACGAGCGTGGCTACTTTCGACAAGCAGCCCATTACTTAAACGGCGTGAATTATCTAGAAGGATATGAGGATGGTGAGCCGAACCGACAGGAACGAAACCGTTTCATATTTATCTGCGTGGAACGAAGCGCACCTTACTGTGTCGCGGTTTACGAACTTGATGCGGAGGCGTTGTCGGTCGGCAGGACTCACCTTCGCCACCTTCTAGCAAAGTGGAAGCACTGTTATTTCCATAATCATTGGCCCGCTTATGTAGACGGGAATCTCTCTACTCAGATCCACAAGATCGGCTTGCCGTCTTGGGCGGAGTAGAGATGAAACAAGACATTCTCAGCCTAGATTTTCTAGACCAGTACGCACAGAAACAACAAGAAGAAATTGTCAGTGTCCCTACGGGGATCCCCACATTAAATCGCATTTGTCGAGATGACGGCGGGGGTGGAGGATTTGCGCCGGGATGGTTTATAACGATTGCTGGCAACCCTGGGCACGGAAAGTCGGCTCTAGCATTGAACATTGCGAGCGCGGTGTTAAACCACGGGACTAGCGTCGGATACATCTCGCTTGAGATGTCGCCACAGCAGCTTGCCACACGGTTATACGCGCTGCACACGCATACACGAATTGCCCGACTTGAGAGAGGCCACTTTCAACAGGATGATTGGGTTGAGGCCGTTGCCGGGATGGAGGGCGCACCACCCTTGTGGGTGCCTACAAATCTGTTGAGCACTTGGCAGTCAGTCGTTGACTATTGCAAAGCCTGTTATGCCGATGGATGCAGGTACTTTATTCTGGACTACTTGCAACTAGTGAACACGGGCGATGAAGATCAGATATACCGGGCCACGCAAAAAATCGTGACTGAGCTGAGAGCTTGGGGTGTGGAGCACCAATGCACGATCGTGTGTTTGTCGCAGTTTAACAGGAGCACTTCAAGCAACTACGACAGCACACCTCGTAGCCAAGGCTTGTTTGGGGGCATGATCCTGGAGGCCAGTAGCGACCTATGTCTTCTATTGGATCACAGCCGTTACGAGCGAACGGACAATATTGCCCGGACATGGTTGTGCTGCGCGAAAAACCGTCACGGGCCTACTCTGGATATACCTATTCTTTGGGATTACCGAACCTTGACCGTGCATGAGGCGTCTCGGGATGAGGAGGGTATGTGGCCTCAATGAGCCGAAGTCAGTTTAAGAAGGCTGACAGGGTTTTGAGTGGGGTAGCGTTATTACCCCTGGAAGGTATCACGAAACACGCTGAAGGATGGCGGTCTGATATACAGGAGGTCCGGGACGATCTTGCTTTGTGGTGGATTGCTACAGAAGAAATGACCTACAGGGCAATGGAGTCTGTGGTATTACCGAGGCTACCTAGCAATGACCCGTTACTGCTGGATAAAGACGGCAACCGCCTATCTGACGACAGGATTTCAAAGAAGTTGCAGGACATCATAGATTCGTGGATTTAAAAGTGGGGGCGATCGTGGCAGGAAAAAAGTTTACCAAGGCAGCGATAAAGCGTCTTGATGCGTATGGCGAAGAAGCCGTGTTTGAGTTGTACCTAAAGCACCGTAGCGTGCGAAGGTTGCTGAACAATTTGCCACCTGAGATTGGAAAAATGTCGAGTGGGCCGTTTTACGAGTGGCTTAAAGCCGACCTGACGGAAGGTCGCTGGAATCGTTGGCAGGATGTCAAACAAGTCATTGCGTCGGATTTGGTTGAAGAAGGGTTAAAAATTGTGGACGAGGCAGACGACGGCACGGTTCCGGCAGCGCGACTCAGGGTAGAGCAACGTAGATGGATGGCCGAGCGATACAACCGCGCTGCTTATGGCAAGCAGGACAACACAACGATTGTGGGTGTGTCGATTGGGGATGATTTTCTGGCTGGGTTAAAAGAAGTTGAGGCGCAAGCTAAAGCAGAGCAGTCAGCTCTAAAGGAAATTGAAGAAGCCGATTACGAAATGGTTTTGGATAAGAACGAATGAAAGACATCTTGAGCGAAGCAAAGGCGCTTGTCAGCAAGAACAGGCGCGATGCTTACGGAAGTCCGGTTCAGAACCACGGGGCCACAGCTGACCTGTTCAGCGCCTACTTGAAACGGCGATATGGACCATACATGGTCGTACCAACAATGGACGCACAAGATGTTTGCGTGTTTAACATTTGTCAGAAAATTTCTCGTTTAGCCAACACGCCAGGCCACCGAGACAGTTTGGTTGACATTGCTGGTTACGCAGCCAATATCGCAGAACTATGAGTGGATTAACGGTTGGTAGTTTGTTTTCCGGCATTGGCGGTTTTGAGTTGGGGTTTGAGCGTGCCGGCATGAAAGTTTTGTGGCAAGCAGAATCAAATAAGCAAGCGCGTCAGATTCTTCGTCGTCATTGGCCTAACACACACTGTTATGAGGATGTAAAAGATGTCAGAGACGCCCGACCAGTTGACGTTATTTGCGGAGGATTCCCGTGCCAAGATTACTCAGTTGCAGGAGAGCGCGGGGGCTTGGCTGGAGATAGTGGCGCACTCTGGTGGGAAATGCACAGGATCATTGCTGAGCAGCGCCCCACTTGGGTTGTCGGAGAAAATGTACCTGGGATTATTACCAGCAGAGGGGGACGAGACTTTTTGGAAATCGTCCGGTCGCTTGTTCAACTCGGGTATGGCGTCACCTGGGCTACTCTGGACAGCCAATACTTCCGAGTGGCGCAACGGCGCAGACGTTTGTTCATTATCGGACATTTTGGAGGGATCGCCAGACCCGAAATACTTGCTATCGGCCAAGGCTTGCGCGGGCATTCTGCGCCGAGCCGAAAGAAGGGGGCGAAAATTGCCCCCACAGTTACAGGAGGCGCTCCATACAACCGCACAGGGAACGAGCGGGTCGAAGTAGACGCACTAGTTTTGGCAGACGATCATGGCGATGGCGAGGTTGGGGATAATTTTGCTCCAACTCTTAGAGCGCGTGGATACAAATGCGCTCCTATTGCTTTTTGCACGGCACAAATGACTTCAAAGTTTAACGGTAGCAATCCTAAGCCTGGAGATCCGTGCCACACATTGCATCAAAACGAACCGCCGTCCGTAACAAATTTTTTGGGGAGTGGGCCTCGTCGAATTACGCCTTCTGAGTGTGAGCTGTTGCAGGGATTCCCGGGCCAATGGACCGCTAAGTATTATGATGGCAGTCCGGTTTCGGACACCGTGCGGTATAAAACGCTAGGTAACGCTGTTACCGTAAATGTTGCAGAATGGATTGGTCAACAGATATCCTAAACTCTTATGAATCCATATCAGCGACTCGCAGCAGCCGTCATTCTCAGAGCGGTTCGCGATATGTGTGTTTACGGAGCTGACAACACAACCGCACCAAACGCCCGAGAGCACAAGCACGCTGTAATCTGGCTAGTCTCAAGCCGATCTAGTCATTGGTTTGACTTTGCCGAGCTGTCGCAAAGCAGGATTCTGCACAAAACCAAGTGGACAAATTATGCCCAGGAGCTATTGAAATCATCACCTCTCACCGATCGCCAACGTGAAGTGTTGACCGAAGGCGTAGCAATTCTTCGTGAACCTGACGCATGACAGTAAAACGGTGGTCGATGTTGGCAGTAATTCTAGGAGCGTGTTTCTGGTTAGGCACTTGCGTTTCGACAAGTAATTATTGCTGGGAAGGGTTAAATAACGAGTATTGCCACATCGACAAAAAAGACGCTAAACGCAGTAGCGAGAACGGATCCAGTCGTAGCCACAAGCGAAGCGTCTTTTTAGCGGTCGTCTCTACTGGAAACTAAGAGCGCAACCTTTGGGGCAGACCCACGGGACAGGCATTCCAGAAGCAAGCAAGTAAAAAGGGGGCACCACCAGCGATGTCAATAAACAAAGGCTACAGAACGACGCTGGGACATAGGTTGTGGTTGTTTAAGTGTCGCCGTGGCAACAACCACCAGCAGACACCCACCCTTCATATTTACTAGCTTTGCCCACCCTCTCACAGAGACTTGTGCTAGGCAACGATGAGCGTTTCGTCGGGCAACCCCTAGCGCCTACTGCTTCGGACTACTCGCTTCTTATCCTGCGTTGTTGCCTACGGAAAGGTACATAACGTAGCTACAAAAAAAAAGTCAAATAACATGACGAAAATGACAGAATTGTTTTTGTCATTTTTGTCACGCGCTTTAGGTTTTTTTAAGCGTCATAACGTTTACCTCTAAAATACGCCACACCATCAAAGATTCTAATGCGTTCAACGTGATATTCTGTCTTGTCTTGGTTCATTGTGACGCACAAAAATCCTTGCTGCCAATCCGGGAATGAAACGTATTCATCTCTAATTTTCCCGCTCATGCCGAGTCCCCACCAGCCGTGGACTCCGTTGTAGTCGGTACGGCCATAGAATCCTACCCTATGAGTGTGCCCGCTTATGCCACCTTTTCCGTACCGCTGATATTCTGCTTTTTCGGACGCGCCCGAGTCTTTTTTTGCCGTCTCGCCGTGACACAGCACTAAGCGATCAAACAACAAGCGATGTTTAGGGTACGGAGTATATTCCCAGCCTAAAGCCTCAATCCCAAGCAGTTTAGGGATTCTAAGAGCGTCTGCTACGTCTGGTAGCGTAAGCAGCTCTCCAGCCGATCGTGATTCGGCGAGCGCCCATATAGTTTTTCTGATTCTAGCTTCGTGATTGCCTTCTAAGAACCAATGGTCAGCGTGCGGTGTAAGACTGTGAACGATCCCGCAATGTTCAGCAGCCATTTTTAATTCATCTTTTAGGCTGGTCCTATCAAACGGATCTTTGGGCCAGCGCGACAGCTGTTCGCAATCTAGCAAGTCACCATGATCTACTACCAAATCCGGCTGCAATTCTTCTAAAATTTTGTAAAGAATTGTTAAGACTCGGGGATCGTGATGCGGAAAGTGTATATCGGAGTAATGAACCGATGTAAAAACACCCGCTGACTTGGTAGGAGCTGGCGGGGTTGGTACGTCGATAATGATCGGTGTTGGTAGCCTAGAGTGCTCCCACCGCTTTCGTAGTTTAATGGCTACATAGAAACAAGGAATTGTAACTGGGTAGCCTTCTACTTTCATTTGCACAGGCCATGTTTTTATAACTGCCTGGTCAGGTATAATTTCCCAAACGTCTGGGTCCATACCGCTTTGTTCAAACAATTCTTCTGGCGTTTTAATTGCCTTTGATGCCATAACAACGACACTAGCAATTTCGTCTTCAACCTTAGTGCGAATCTTTTCGTCTAAGTCTTTGACATCGACAGGAGGTTTTTTCTTATCCTCTGACCGTCGCGAATTGTCATCACAAGGCTTGCTGCAAAAAGATTTGCCAGCACCCGTGTAAAGCTTGCCACATTCGTTACAGTGTCGCGTATAAACCCTACCCACTACCTCACCCTCCTACCGAGTTACTAACGCTCCTGCGGCAAAGCCTACTGCTGCCAGCCACCAGTCAGCCTTAATTCTTAACCCTAAGCTTGGTTGCATTGCAGAGCGCAGAGCAACGATTTCTGTTGCCATTATTTCATAACGAACCTCTTGTTCTGCAATAACAGATTTTAAAGTTAATACCAGCTCTGTTGCCTGAGTTGCCCGAAGACGTTCTGCGGCACTCACCGATCGCTCGATAACTAATGTTTCTTCTAACGATTCTATTTGTTTTTCGTAACCTTGCACAACTTCATCAAAAGTCGTCGCTTGAGCAGAATCTAAAGACGCTCTCAAAGCCACTGAGAGGGCCTCAGACTGCCGTCGAGCTTCTTGGCGACTACGAGTAAGCCTGGCAACCTCCTCGGCGCTTTCACGGCGTTGTGTGGCTAACGCGGAATCGGCTTTTGCAAGCTGAGTTGTCAGATTTAATGCGTAGCTAGACGCAGAATCAATAACTTCTTGCTGGACGACTAAACGTGCCTCTGCGTCATCAGCAATGCCTTTAAAATAGCTTGCCTGGGTAGCGCCCCGGATTCCAACGATGACAAACGCTAAAACAGGAATAAGCAGCCAATACCACGGCGGGATTCTATTGAATTGATTAAGCATCATGGCGTATTTTGCCTAAACGCTTGGTCAAACTGTTGTTGCAACAAAGCCAGTTTTGTTTCTAGCGCAGTTAGGCGGGCGTCAATCTCTTGCAACCGCAGTGTTAGCAACCCACTTGTACCGATGTATTTTTTTTGCCTGTCAGCCACATCTTGTATCTCCACCATTGCTGCTGAGTCTGCCTGAGCCATCGTTGTAAACCGAGCACCAGCTACCCATGTCGCAACTAAAATTGCAATAGCAAAGCCAACGCTAATAGCGGGGAGCGAAGATGATTTGCTTAGTGGTGCGCTACTCACTACTTCCCCATCTGGCGGGTGCTGGTCTTCCAAGTTTCCCCCTAATGTCGATGTGGGTAAATGTCTTGTAACGACCTACCCCAAAGTCTTTAGCGTCGGAATGTTCTTCAAACCACGTTGCTACTTCATCTGTTGTCCAGCCACGTTTTACAACGTCTGCGGCCCCGCAAGTCATGTGCATAGACATTCCTGCGCCACCAATGCTGTAATTGTAAAGGCTGTCTCGATACCACGAATTAACTAGGACTGAGCCTACTGGATCAGCTTCGCGTAATTCTAACAGCAGTTGGCACAAGACAAGGGCATTTGGTAACAGGCTTAACGGAGGTGGCTTTAATACAGACTTCCACCTGGGGCGATCGCTTTGTTGTCCTACCGCATACGCAACACGCCCAACATCTGCAATTTCGAGTGGGTGAAAATTTGTAATGCCCTGAGTTTCAAGAGCTGTAGCACAAGTCTTAACCCACTCATCCTTGGTCATCGCTCGTCATCACGATAGTCCGGTGAGTTGTCGAGCATAGCAGGACGCTTCGGCTCGCTAGTCAACGCAGCACCAATCCCACTTGTTATAGCCCCGATTTGAGGCCCAAAATATTGCGCGATTCTGGGTCCAGTTGTCCACGCTAACAAACCCGTAAAAATCGTTCCTAAGAGCGCGTAGGCGGCATTTGGCACTGTGGCCCACAGGACCGCGTCAAAGACGATTAAAACGCCTGTGAACGCCAAACAGCACACTAATAGCAACCGAGCTGCCGACAGTGTGCCTTTTTCGTCTGATAACACTTCTCTAAACGGCATAGAATTTATTCTGTCCGAAAGGATTACCACTTTGTTTTGTTTGCCCAATACGCTGCACTCAGTTTGCCTCTGTCGATGTTCTTGGCATGGCGCTTTTTAAAACTGTCGCGACGAGCTTTTTCAGCTTTAGTTCTGGGATTTTTTCCAGCACCTTTAACGCCTTGTTGACCAAACCGTATCAGCCTTACCGTATTACCAGACTTTGCGAGAACGGCGTGAGATTTGGTTTTATGGCCGCGTGTACGTTTAGGTTGATTGTACCCACTAAATCGTTCGCCACGGTAAACGATCGACACTAATATTGTCCGCGCATCAACTCTGTACCTATACCACGCAATGCTCGACGCCATGACGGTTCTTCTGTCGATTCTTCGACAACTTCTTTTTCTATCATGGTTTTTTGCACGGGACCAGCCGTGTTTACGTCACCGTATTGGGTGGTTTTGCTTGAAGTAGGATTCATCGTCATCCCCAATCGTCTACGCATACCGGGGCTGCTTTGCGTTGGTTTTCTTCCGTAACCACCTATACCTGGCATAATTACCTGTACCTTCTTTCGTTTTGAAGTGTTGCCGAGAAATCAGCAGACATCGGTTGTGTTAATGCAGCTGCACCAGCAGATGCACCACGCTCTCGCAACAAACCGCCGACCCTGTTGCGTTCAGTACGCTTGAGCGTTTCTACCATGTCTAACAAACCTCTTGATTCTTTTTGCCCTAATCGCTTGGCAAGATGTTGTGCAAATTTTTCCTGTGCGTTAGTACCGTATATTAAGCTTGCAACGCCTGTTCGCCCCATAGCTCCAAACTGTCCGGCTAAACCATATAGTGCGGCTGTCGCTGGGACTGCCCCTTCTACAGCAGTAACGTCTTTAATAATCGAACCGCCACGTTCTGCTACGTCGCTTGCACGCTTATTCGTGCGGGCTAACAACGATCGGCTATCCAAGTTTTGACCAACGCGATTTAATGCAACGGGGTTGATCGCATCTACGTGTCTTGCAAATGGCGCTTCTGGACCGTCAAACAAGCGCTTGTATTGCTGACGAACAAAATCTGCTCCTCTAGCGTCTGATTCT
>Ga0114934_10001942_pt1 | contig 13369 bp, 10 predicted proteins | sample 4SBtaG_2_FD_99695 | JGI IMG/M metagenome (GOLD analysis project Ga0114934, IMG submission 99695) | Deep subsurface microbial communities from Kolumbo volcano to uncover new lineages of life (NeLLi) - 4SBTROV10_white metaG | ecosystem: Environmental > Aquatic > Marine > Volcanic ... | reverse complement strand
ATCCTATACGCTCCTCAAGCTCGGCCTGCTTCGCAAGGATGAAGCTTCGAAGGTGAGAAAGACCATCCTGCGCGAGGACACCTACGGCTACTATGGCTACGCCCTCAGGAGCGGACCTCCGCCAGGGCCGGCACACCCTCCAGCCCCCCCGCACACCCTCGACGACGCACCGGTCGGCACTCACGCACTGAAGGGTGTACTCCTTGCCCGCGGTGGATATCCATCGGACGCCATGCGTGAATTTCGGATGGAAAAGAAGAACGGTCCGAGCCTTTTGTGGACGGAGTGCCTTCTCCAGGCCCGGCTCGGCGACTACCGCAGCGCCATCCTGACCGCGAGAAAACTCTATCCGAAGGCCTATACCATTCTCGGCGACCGGGTTCCTCTCGCCGCGTGGCGGATAATCTTCCCCCTCCCCTACCGATCCAAAATCGCCGGGGCCTCGCTCAAGCACGGCGTTCCGCCCCTGCTTGCGGCCTCACTGATTCGCCAGGAAAGCCTCTGGGATACGACGGCCATCTCAAGAGCCGGCGCTCGCGGCCTGATGCAGTTGATGTACCGGACGGCGAGGCACGTCGCGAGGAGAGAGAACCTTAGACTGAACGGCAGGTCGGCCCTTCACGACCCCTCCTTAAACGTCCTGCTCGGCTCGGCCTACCTCGGCGGGCTTCTCGAACGCTACGGTGGAAGAAAGGACCTCGCCCTCGCCGCCTACAACGCGGGACCTTCGCGCGTGGACTCCTGGCTCAGACGGTCGCGCTGTCCCGTTACGCCGGGTCTCTTCATCGAATCCATTCCTTTCAGGGAAACGAGAAGCTACGTCAAGCGCGTCCTGCTGAATCTTGAGGAGTACCGTCGCCTCTATCCCGAAGCAGCCCGGACGACGCCCATCGGAAAGAAGGCGTCATGAGAACCCCTTCCGCGAAGGTCCGCGCTGCTCTGGCGATAGGCCTGGCCGCCCTCTCCTTCGCGGCGATTCTTATCAGGTACTGCGACGCGCCGGCCATCGTCATCGCCTTCTGGAGAATGGCCCTCGCCACCCTTGTTTTCCTGCCTGTAGTCCTCTCAAAGAGGCGCCTCGGCACCTTCAAGGCCCTCTCTCATCTCAGTCTCCTGCCTTACACCGCGGGCGCCGGTTTGATACTGGCCCTTCACTTTTCACTGTGGATAGCATCCATCCAGATGACGACCATCGCGTCGTCGCTTCTTCTTATGTCCGCCCAGCCCGTCTGGGCCGCCCTGCTGGGCATCGTCTTTCTAAGAGAACCGGTCCCCCGCAGGGGCGTCATTGCCATGGTCCTTGCGATAGCGGGAATCGCCTTTATAGCGTGGGGAGACTTCGGCAGGGGGGCCACCAGCCTCATCGGGGACGGCCTCGCCCTCCTCTCGGGGATAGCAGCCGCCGGTTACCTCACCGTGGGACGCCGCGTACGCAAACGCCTTCCCCTGACCGAGTACCTGACCGCAGTCTACGGCGCTTCGGCGATCTTCCTGGCCGCCGCCATCGGCCTTTCCGGCTCCGCATTCACCGGCTACGACGCCAGGACGTGGACGATGTTCATCCTGCTCGCCGTCTTTCCATCGGCCGTCGGCCATTCGCTCGTCAACTACGCCATACGCCACATGGAATCTTACCGCGTGAATCTCTCCATCCTCGTCGAGCCGGTTGTTTCTACGATACTGGCCGCTATACTCTTCGCGGAAATCCCCGGCGGTCGCTTCTACGTCGGCGCCTGCCTCGTTTTCATCGGGGTAATCGGAGCAATGGGCGGAGGCGCTCCACCCGCGGCAACTGCGGGCCGCCTTGTCGAGGAATAAAGGAAGGCAGATGAATCTTAGCGACTTTCTCTACGATCTTCCGGCGAAGCTCATTGCCCAGCACCCCGTCGTACCGAGGGACTCATCGAGGCTCCTTCTGCTGCCCGAAGACGGAAACCCGGAGCACCGTAAATTCATGGAATTGCCCGGTCTGCTTAAAGCCGGCGATCTGCTCGTGGTGAACGATTCCCGCGTGATTCCAGTGCGCCTTCCCGGAAAACGCGGGGGTGGAGGGAAGGCCGAGGTATTCCTCCTGCAGCCGACCGGGGGAAACGGGTGCTGGGAGGCGCTGGTTAAGCCCGCGAAGAAACTGAAGACCGGAAGCATGGTCTTCTTCTCCCCGGGAAAAGCTGTGGAAATAGTCGGAGAACTTGGAGACGGACGGGTCGCCGTCCGGTCAATATCCGACGACACTATCGAAGACATAATGCGCGAAACAGGGAAGATTCCTCTTCCGCCGTACATAAACAGGGAAGCCGAAGAGGCCGACCGGCGGCGCTACCAGACGGTATACGCCCGGAAGGGAACCTCCGTGGCGGCCCCCACCGCGGGGCTGCACTTTACGCCCCGCGTGCTCGCAGCCGTCAGGAAACGCGGCGTCGAAACCGCCGCCGTTAGGCTCGACGTCGGTCCGGGGACCTTCAAACCGGTCAAAACGGAGCGCGTTGAGGACCACGTGATGCACGAGGAACGCTACTTCATTCTGCCCGAAACGGCGACCGCCGTGAATCGTGCGATTGAAGAGAAGAGGCGAATCGTGGCCGTTGGAACCACGGTAACGCGCTGTCTGGAAGACCAGGCCCTTCGCTTTGATCGTCTACGCGCGGGTGAGTTCACCACTGACCTCTTCATCCTGCCCGGCTTCAGGTTCAACTTCGTTTCGGGCCTTCTCACGAACTTCCACCTCCCCGGCTCCACTTTGCTCATGCTCGTATCCGCCTTCGCCGGAAGACAACGCGTCCTCGACGCTTACTCCGAAGCCATCTCAATGAACTACCGCTTCTACTCCTACGGTGACGCCATGTTCACATGGAGGAGGGGGAAAAGCTGAAGTTGAGGGGCGCTCCCGCCCCTCCTCGGGTCCGGCTCATTGACCGGGAGACGTTCTGCTCGTACAATACTTCTCTTTCGAAGGAGGCCTCATGCGCATTCTCGTAGTTGGAAGCGGAGGAAGAGAACACGCTGCCGTCTGGAAGCTGGGGCAGTCGTCCCTCGTAAAGGAAATCCTCTGGGCCCCCGGCAACGGAGGCGTTCGCCCCCCGGTAAGGCGCGTTGAAGTGAAGGCCGACGACGTGGATGGGCTTACCGCCACGGCAGTGGATGAAAAAGTCGACCTCGTTTTCGTTGGTCCTGAAGTTCCCCTCGCCCTTGGCCTCTCTGACGAACTGGAAAAACGCGGCATAGCCTGCTTCGGACCAAGCGGGGCCGCCGCCAGAATAGAAGCCTCGAAGGTCTTCTGCAAGGAATTTTGCGTAGAACACGGCATTCCGACGACCCCGTTTACCGTTTTCGATTCCTTCGATAAAGCCCGCGCGCATATCGAAAGGATGGCGGGTCCCTTCCCCGTCGTGCTGAAGGCGGACGGCCTGGCGGCGGGCAAGGGGGTCCTGATCTGCGGCGACCGCCGGGAAGCGCTGGACGGCGCCGGACTCATTATGGAGAAGAAGGCCTTCGGAGACGCGGGCGACAAGATGATTCTGGAGGAGTTTCTTGACGGAGAAGAAGCTTCGCTTATGGTCTTCACCGACGGAGAGAATATCCTCGCCATGCCCCCCGCCAGGGACTACAAACGAGCCGAAGCGAACGACCTCGGATTGAATACGGGGGGAATGGGCGCCTATTGCCCATCCTCAAAGATGAGCCCCTCTACCGTCGAAGAAACGCTGGCGCAGGTCGTACGGCCTGCGGTGGAAGCGTTCAGGAAAGAAGGCTCACCGTACAGGGGCGTTCTCTACGCGGGCTTGATGCTCATGCAGGACGGACCCAGGCTCCTGGAGTTCAACTGTCGTTTCGGAGACCCGGAGACCCAGGTCGTACTTCCGCTTTTGGACGGCGACCTCGCCGAAATAGCATTGGCCTGCGCGCGTGGAAAGCTCTCGGACGTGAAGGTGCAATGGAAGGACGAAGCCACGGTCACCGTGGTCCTCTCATCCGGCGGCTATCCCGTTGCCTACGAGAAAAGAAAGACGATTGAAGGACTCGATGCCGCCTCATCTCTTGACAACACGGTTATCTTTCATGCCGGCACTGAAGCTGAAAACGGAAAAATACTCACCGCGGGCGGCAGGGTTCTCAACGTTACCGGGATGGGGCCGTCGGTGAAGGAGGCGCGGGCAACCGCCTATAAGGCCGTAGCGAAGATAAGTTTCGAGAAGATGGCCTTCCGTCAGGATATAGCTGCGGGAATATGAGGCGCGGCGCGGAGTCTTCCTTGACCCGGTCATCGTTGATGGATAGACTGCCACGGGGAGTACGTCCCCGCTGAAATGAAAGGAACACCAGATGAAAAAACTTGGAAACCCATTGAAAGCCCTACTGCTTTCTTTCCTGTTGCCGGTAACGACGATTGCCGCCGGAGCTCAATCATTGGTGGCAGCCTCGCCCTTGACGAACGAGGGCTACAGTGTTTCTTACTCAGAAACGTCGCTCTCCTTCAACGGCGCAAAACGGCTGAACCCGCCCTACGTGGCTGTAATGGCCGGACCCTTCGTCGATATATATAACGATTCAACGCCCTCCAGCCCCTCTTTCGTAAGCAGGATCGAACTCCCCTCCGACGCGAGAGACGTTGCCTATTCGTCACTCGGTCTGCTCCTCGTGGCGGACGGCCCTTCCGGCCTTCTTATTTACAATCTTGCCGACCCGGCGAGTCCAATGTTGGTCGGAGTTTTCAGGAAGTACGACGCCATCTCGGCGGCCGTCAGCGAGGATGGCAAGTTCGCCTACGTGACCCCCGGGGATTCATATTTTTACGTGGTGAAGATTACCAACCCGGCTAATCCGCGCCTGCAGAGAACCAGAACCTACAATAACGCCGTTATTTCCCAGCTCCTGGTTCCATCTTCGTCCGGCAAAACCCTGCTCGTCGCCGCAGGGCCGAAGGGTCTGCTCTCCTACTCGATACAACATCCCAGAAATCCCGAGTTTCTTGCCAGAGTCAGATCTCTCGACGCGACCGTACGAATATCGGAGAGTTCGAGAACGGTGGCGGTAACGGATTCACACCAGGGTCTGGTACTGGTAAACTACCCCTCATGGGACGATCCCAATGTAAAGGGCTCGCTCAAGCTGACGCCGAATATTGCAGACTGCGCTTTCCTCAAGGGCGGGCAGGTCGCCGTAGTGGCTCAGGGTACGGGGGGCGCTTCGGTAATCGACACCAGCGACCCTGACTACCCCGTAGTGGTCTCCAACGACGCCTCCCTGGTAAACTCCAGAGCAGTATGGGGAGACGGAGAGGCTCAGGTCGCCTTCGTTCTCTGCGGAAGCAACGGCTTGTGGACCGTTGACACGGGGAATCCCTCTTCGCCGACGGTGAACCAGTTCCTCCCGGGCAAGCCGTCCTTTTCCTCTATCGCCTCGAAAAACAACATTGCTTACGTTACAGCGGGTGATACCATAAGGGTGTACGACTTCTCAGCGCCGTCTTCCCCAACGGTCTCCACGACATTGACGCTTCCCGGTACCCCGGAGTACCTGACCGTAGACGGCAACCTGCTCTTCGCTTCCTGCGGGAACACGGGACTCAGGATCTATGACGTTTCTACGCCCTCCGCTCCCATTTACCTTTCAACGGTTGCCACCCCGGCCTCTCCAGGCCAGGTAAGCGTGGCGGGGACACTCGCTGCAGTGGCTGTACCCTCGGAGGGAGTCACCTTCGTCGACATCAGCGACCCCGTTAACCCGGCAATACTCAGCACGTGGAGCAACAAACCCTCGATTACAACGGGTGTCGCTTTCTCTTCGCCGACGGTCATCTGGGTAACCAGCACACTCACCCTCAAGTCTCTGGACGTGACTGACCCGACTTCGCCCAAAGACCTCGACACTACGACGGGAACCGGACACGATGGCTACCTCAAGGTTATTGACGGTTTTCTCTACCTGGCATCGAGGGATGAAGGATTAAGGGTATATAGAATTTCCGACCCAAAGAGCCCCAAGAAGCTCTACGAAGTAAACACCGGCAATGCCTACGACCTGAACGTGAACTCCACGGTCATGATTCTCTCCAATGGGGATTACGGCGTCAGGGAATATGATTTAACAGACTCCAAGCTACCGGCACCCACGGCACAGTTCGAAACGCCCGGTTTCGTTTCCGGAGCGGCTGTCCTTGATAACGGGACGGTCGTTGCCGCGGCTACCAACGGCGGCCTGTGGGCGCTCACCCGCACCGGCTGCCCGGGAACCGACCTGCTTCTCCCCTGCGACGATGCCTGGATATCGCCACACGTGGCGCCGATTTTCACCTGGACGGCCAGAACCAACGCCAAGTACAAGATAAAAATCTGCCAGGATCCGGCGTTCCCCTCCAAAAAAACCTTTACGGGCCTCATTGATAATAAGGCCTTTTCGACCCCGTTCTGGGCGCCAGGCAAAAAGGCCTGGAAGAAGATAAGAAAAAAGGGCCGGGGCCAGGCCACGCTATACTGGCGTGTAGCGTTCATCGAGAGCGGAGTAACAACCTATAGCGCCACGAGATCGTTGACGGTGTACTGAGTCAACAGGCGGAAAGGATCAACCTTTACTGCGAAGCCGTTCCCTGACGTAGGGAGTCAGGCCTCCGGCCTCGACTATATTAACTATGCTTTCCGGATAGGGAGAAACCAGGTAGTTTTTTCCCAGCCTTTCATTCGCCGCTTCTCCCTTCAACGGAGAGAGGATTAACTCGTCTCCCTGCCGGCATTCGGCGACCAGTTCCGGGCATTCGATGATGGGCAATCCCACGTTGATTGAGTTCCTGAAGAATATCCTTCCGAAGCTGGAGGCAACCACCGCTCCTACTCCCGCTCCAAGCAGGGCCAGCGGAGCGTTTTCGCGGCTGCTGCCGCACCCGAAATTGACACCGCCGACCACAATGTCTCCGAGGGCTACCTTCGAGGCGAAGGCGGGATCGAGACCCGCCATGGCGTAGGGCCCCAGTTCTTCCTTCGTGAAGGCGGTGCAGTATCTGACCGGGATAATCACATCCGTGTCGACGTGGTCGCCAAAGAGCCAGGCTTTCCCCCTTATGGAAGCGCCGTCGTTCATGGCAGTTCCCCCGGAAGCGTAATGCGTCCCGTAACGGCTGAAGCCGCGGCTACGGACGCGTTTGAAAGATAAACCTTCGAGGTCAGAGCCCCCATCCTCCCCCTGAAGTTACGGTTGGTGGTCGCGATTGCCGTTTCTCCCTCCCCCAGGACGCCCATATGACCACCGAGGCAGGCGCCGCAGGTGGGGGTGGTCAACGCAGCACCGGCTTCGATGAGAGTTTCGGCTATCCCTTCTTTCACGGCTGAAAGGTAGATATCTTGCGTGGCAGGCGTCACTACCAGCCTGACGCCTTCAGCCGCCCTTCTCCCCTTCAGAACCGCGGCCGCGGAACGCAGGTCCGCGAGGTACCCGTTCGTGCAGGAACCGATAAAGACCTGATCTACTTTTACGTCTGAAAACTCTCTTGCGGGTCGAGCGTTGCAGGGAGAAAAAGGTTCCGCGACCAGCGGCTCCAGCGACGAAATATCCATTGACAATGTTCGCGAGAAATGGGCGCCCGGATCGCTCTCCCGGGCTTTGGACATGCTCCCTCCACGCTCCAGCACGTACTTTTCGGTTACATCGTCGGGAGGGACGATACCGGCCTTGGCGCCTGCTTCGACCGCCATGTTGCAGAGGGTCAACCTCGCCTCCATCTCCATCGCCCCGACCGCCCCGCCGTGGAATTCGATTGCCATGTATCTCGCGCCTTCCGCTCCAAGAGTCGAGAGGATTTTCAGAATTATATCCTTCGCCTCGACTCCACCTGAAGCTTCTCCGTCCAGAACCACTTTGACCGTCTCCGGAACCCTGAACCAGAGCTCACCGAGCGCCCAGGCGGCGGCCAGGTCCGTGCTTCCAACGCCGGTCGCGAAGGCGCCCAGCGCCCCGGCGGTGCAGGTGTGCGAATCAGCCCCTACCATCAGTTCGCCCGGATTTACGAGGCACCGCTCCGCGACCAGCGCGTGGCAAATGCCGGAGCGGCCGACTTCAAAGTACCCGGCTATTCCCTGCTCCGCCGCGAAATCGCGCATCGCCTTCGAGAGATTCGCCGACGTGATATCCTTGGCCGGCACGAAGTGATCGTTCACCAGGACGCAGGCAGACGGGTTGGAGACGTGATTACCCCCCATATCCCTGAAGACCTTTATCGACAGGGGCGCGGTGATGTCCGTCGCCAGGATTCTGTCAACCCTGCACGTTACCAGGTCGCCGGCTTCGACCTTTGCTCTTCCCGCCGCGCGGGCAAGAATCGCCTCGGAGAGGGCCATAGGCCTCATGGGGCGAGCTTCTCCAGGTACCTGATGACGGCGTCGCCCACTTCGGAGGTTCCGAGTTCTCCGCCCAGGTCCCTTGTGGTTTGCCCGGCGGCAATGACCTCCTCGACGGCCCCTTTGAGACTCTCGGCCTCGTCGGGAAAGCCGGCGAAATCCAGCATCATTGCGGCCGAAAGAAGAGCCGCTACCGGATTGGCGATTCCCTTCCCGGCAATATCAGGCGCTGAACCATGGGCGGGTTCGAAGACGCCGATTCCGGTTTCAGGATTCAGGTTCGCTGAGGGAACGACTCCAAGCCCCCCCACAAGCCCGGCGCCAAGGTCGGAAACGATGTCGCCGAAGAGGTTCCCGGTGACGATAACATCGAATGCGGAAGGGTCGAGAATCAACTGACAACAGAGGTTGTCCACGAAGAGGTGCCGCGCCTGGACCGATTCCCAGCTCGGCGCGATTTCCTCGAAAGCCCTGAACCACAGGTCCGAAACGTACTTTAGAGCGTTGTGTTTGTCCGCCATTACCAACCTGTGGGAATCCCGCTTCTCAGCAAGGTGAAAGGCGTAGCGAAGGATGCGGTCCACACCCATACGAGTAGCTATCGCTTCTTGACACGCCACCTCGTGGGGTGTTCCCTTTCTGAGGAAACCGCCTGAACCGACGTACACCCCCTCGGTGTTTTCTCTGACAATAATGAAGTCTATATCGGCGCGCTTTCTGCCCTTCAACGCCGTCAGGTTGTCCGCGAGGAGTTTTATCGGGCGGAGGTTTACGTAGAGATCGAGGTCAAACCTGAGGCGAAGGACCACCTCCCTCGCGTGGCGGGAATCGGGAATTCTCGGGTCGCCGAATGCGCCGAGAAAAATCGCGTCGAAATCCTTCAGCTCGGAGAAGGTTTCGTCACTCAGGATCGAGCCGGTATCGAGCCATGCGTCGGCGCAGAAATCATATTTCTTCCATTTGAAGGGCAGTCCATGCCGTACGAAGAAGGCGAGCACTTTTTCCACTTCGACCGTCACCTCGCGGCCTATTCCGTCCCCCGGAAGCAGTGCGAAACGGGTCATCGATATCGTTCCTTCATTGCTTTCCCAGCCGGTCATTTCATGGAATGACCGAGAAAACCGGTGGGAGGCCGTTCCCGGGTGCGGCCCGGTCTTCAGAGCCGATCCCACAATGAACGCGAAAACCCCTCCCGCATTATAGGAGACGCAAGCGGAACGGTCAAGAAAAAACGGCCCGTCCCCGCGGAAACGGGGACGGGCTGTCAGGCTTATTGCACCTATTTTTGAAAAGCTGTGCTACTTGGTCTTTGTGGTAATCTTCTTACCCTTTATCTTTACTCGGGGCTTGGTTATGGGAGCCTTCTTGATAGAAAGTAGGTCCACGTCGAAAATGAGAGTGCTGTTGGGGGGGATGTGTTTTCCCGCACCCCGCACGCCGTAGGCGAGATCCGGAGGGATGAAAAGACGGTATTTGCCGCCCACCTTCATTTTGAGAAGACCCTCCCTGAAGCCCTTGATAATCCGTTTGACGGGAAAAACGGCGGGCTTGCCGCGCGTAAACGAACTGTCGAATTCCGTTCCGTCCACAAGGGTGCCGCTGTAATTGACGGTCACTTCATCATCGAGCGTAGGGCTTGAGCCGGTGCCCTCCTTGATTACCAGGTACTGGAGGCCGTCGGGCAGGGTTTTGACTCCGGGTTGGGTCTTGTTATTGGCAAGGAAGGCCTTTCCAGCCGCAAGATTCCTGTCGGCTTCCACCTTTGCTTTCGCCTGCTCAGCCTTTCTCAGCTTCTGGAAGTAACTTCTTCGCACGTTGTCGGCTTCTTTGCCGGTAAGGAGCGTTTTAGACCCTGAAAACACATCCGAGATTGCTCTGTCGAAGAGTTTTCTGTTGACCTTCGCGTCTATTGCCTTGAGACGGTTCGCGATATCCATGCCGAGGGCGTAGCTCAACTTTTCCTGCTCTGTCTTCAAAATCGAAGAAGTCGCCTTCTTCGCCGCGACGGTAGCCTTTTTTGCGGGAGCCGCTTTCTTCTTAACCGGTGGGGCGGACCATAACATAACGGTCGCAACGATAAACACTGCCGCACTTACAATGATTTTGCGCACTATCTCCTCCTTTATTGATTAACCACGCGCATTGACGAACTCCTCCATGAAGGACGCCAGAGTACTTATCTGGTCAACGGTAACAGCGTTATACATCGAAACCCTGATACCGCCGAGGGTTCGGTAGCCCTTGAGACCCACCATGTTGTTCTTTGCGGCCTCCTCTACGAATAGGGCGTCGAGCTCCGGCGAAGGAAGGTTGAAGGTAACGTTCATGAAGGAACGGTCTTCCTTGACCTTTACGTAACCTTTGTAGAAATCGGGATTCTTGTCTATCACACCGTAGAGAATCGCTCCCTTTTCCCTGTTGTTCTTCTCGATAGCTTCGAGTCCGCCGATTGATTTGTTGTATGCGAGAACGTTCCTGAGAAGATAGATGGAGAGGCAGGGAGGAGTGTTGAAGAGGCTGTTCTTCTCCGCGTGGAGTTTGTACTTGAGCATCTTTGGCAGATTGTCGGCGCACATTTCCAGGAAGTCGTCCCTGATAATAGCGACTACCAGGCCGGAAGGTCCGAGGTTTTTCTGGGCTCCGGCGTAGACCAGCCCGAAGGGCTTCAGATCGAAAGGACGCCACATCATGTCGGAAGACATATCCGCTACCAGCGGGATATTTCCCGTCTTCGGAAAATCCTTCCACTGGGTTCCGAAGATGGTGTTGTTCGAGCAGAAGTGGACGTAAGCCGCGTCGTCGTTAACCTTGATTTCATCTTCGGTGGGAAGACGCTTGAAGTCTTCGTCTTCAGTGGAAGCGATTTTTCTGGCAGCGTCACCCGCTACCGTCTTTCCTTCCGCTAAGGCCTTCTTGGCCCAGTTACCCGTAACAATATAGTCTGCCTTCCTGCCGGAGTGCAGAATGTTCATTGGCAGCATGGCGAACTGAAGGTTGCCGCCACCCTGCAGGAAGAGAACCTTGAAGTTATCCGGCACGTGGAGGAGTTCTTTCGTGAGAGCAATGGCTTCATTGTGTACAGCGTCGTACTCCTTGGAGCGGTGGGAGATCTCCATGACTCCCATACCGGTGTTCTCGAAGTTCGTGAACTCTTTCTGAGCTCTTTCAAGGGCCGGCAACGGCAGGCTGGCGGGACCAGCGTAAAAGTTAATAACCCTATTGGACATTTTATTCCCCTTTATTCGGGCCCTATCGGCCCTTTTCCGAAAGAATTTCGCAGATAACGTCGCCTATCCTCAAGAGGTTTTCCTTTGTAGAGGCGCCTATATGAGGAGTCTTGATTACGTTGGGAGCCGAAAGAAGCGGGCATCCCTCATCCGGAGGATCCGAGAACCATACGTCGTTTCCGTACGCGCGTACCTTACCGGACTTCAGAGCTTCGGAGACGTCCTCTTCGACTATAACCTTTCCGCGACAGGTATTTACCAGGATAACGCCGTCCTTCATCTTCGAAATGGCGTCCGCGTTGATCATTCCCTTCGTTTCATCGGTCAGGGGAACGTGAAGGCTTATGTAATCTGAAGATGAGAGAACTTCGTCCAAAGTGGTCATACGGGCGACGGGATGCTCCTTTACGTAGGGATCGTAGGCGAATACTTCCATACCGAAAGCCGCGGCTCTCTTTGCCACTTCCGTGCCTATAAGACCGACACCGACCAGTCCCAGTGTCTTCTTGAAGAGTTCGGTGCGTTTGAGCTGTTTCTTTTCCCATTTTCCGGCTGACATGGAAGCGTCTGCTTCGACCACCCTGCTGGCTATTGATAGCATCAAAGCCAGACAAAGCTCGGCCACGGCGACCGAGGAAGCCGACGGGGTATTTCTGACCTCTATTCCGCGTTTCCTGCACTCCTCGCGGTCAACGTTGTCAAGGCCGACTCCACCCCTTATAACGAGCTTCAGGTTGGGAGCCGTGTCGAGATATTCCTTTGTCACCTTGGTTTTGGAACGTATAAGCACCACGTCGGCCTCTCCGAGCCTGCTCTTGTCGTCAAAGGCTTCGCCGAAAGCGGTCAGTCTCTCGGGCAGTGACGGATCGAAGGCGTCTGAAATGAGAATTTTCATTTTCTCCTCCTTAACCGTGTCCGCGCCGGGGCTCCTCCCCTCAACGCGGCGAATTTTGAATTTTAGTCCTCTATCAACCTCACTACAAGACCCGAACGCAATTTCGGCTCGAACCACGTAGACTTCGGCGGCATAACCTTTCCGGCGTCGGCGACCTCCAGGAGCTGATCGATAGAGGTGGGGTAGAGGGCGAAAGCCACCGCCCATCCGTTATTGACTCTCTTCTCGAGTTCGGAGGTTCCCCTGATTCCGCCGACAAAGTCTATCCTGTCATCGGTACGGGGATCGCCTATTCCGAGCACCGGCGCGAGCAGGTTCTCCTGGAGAATCGAAACGTCCAGGCCCTTAACCGGATCATCGGCGGGGAATGTACCATCCTTCGCCTTCAGCCGGACCCATTCCCCTTCAAGGAACATTCCGAACTTCTTCGCAGTATCCGGAGAGGGTGCATCCGCGGGAGAAATCTCGAACTTTTCTCTTATCTTTTCCCTGAATTCGTCGGGGGTGAATCCGTTCAGGTCCTTGACCACGCGGTTGTAATCCATGATTTGAAGTTGGTCGTGGGGAAAGACGACCGCCATAAAGTACTCGAATGGCTCATCCCCGGTGTGGGTGGCGCTCTTCTTTCTAAGGGCTTGACCGGTGCGTACGGCGGCCGCCGTTCGGTGGTGCCCGTCCGCGACGTAGAGGGCCGGAACGTTCTCGAATTCGGCCTCCAGCGTCCCGACGTCTTCGTCGTCGCCCATCACCCACACCGTGTGCCCTATACCATCTTCGGATACGAAGTCGTAGATCGGGTCGGTCGTGCGAACGCGGTTCACCACTTCATCAATGGGGCTCCTCGAACGGTATGTCAGGAAAACCGGCTCCGCGTTTGCGTTCTGCTCCATAACGTGTCGGGTTCGGTCGTCCTCCTTATCCTT
>Ga0114934_10001941_pt1 | contig 13369 bp, 16 predicted proteins | sample 4SBtaG_2_FD_99695 | JGI IMG/M metagenome (GOLD analysis project Ga0114934, IMG submission 99695) | Deep subsurface microbial communities from Kolumbo volcano to uncover new lineages of life (NeLLi) - 4SBTROV10_white metaG | ecosystem: Environmental > Aquatic > Marine > Volcanic ... | reverse complement strand
GAGCATTGCATTGCCAGGATATGAAATGAAAAATAAAATTGATTGGACCCAAATTAATGGTATAAAAGTTATTTCTTTAGATCCGGGGAAATCAACTGGAATTACTTATTGGAATTATGAAGCAAGGAACCTCTGTTTATTAAAGGCAGAGGTTCTTAAGAATTATTTAGATTATAATTGGGCTAAGCTAAGAATTTTTGATTTAATTATAATTGAAGATTTCTTTCTTTATCCTAGCAAAGCCCAAAAATTATATTTTAATAAATTTCCTGCTGTAAAAGTAATTGGAGTTGTTGAATATTTTGCTTATAAATATAAAAAAGAAATTATATTTCAAAGAGCTATTGATGTTAAAAAAATTGTTGGGAATACAGTTTTGAAAAGATTTAAATGCTATACTACTTCCCCTCATACAAGGGATTCTGCTAGGCATGCTATTTCTTATTTTTTGAAGAAATATAAAGGAAATTTTAGAATTAATAGCATTGCTATTTGAGTTGTTCTGCTTGAGCAATATTATCATATATTTGGGTTGTTCCATTATCTAAGTAAAGAAAACCATAGTAACTAATTGTATCTTCACTAACGGGACTAGATAAAGGTACACTTCCAGAAGGCCATCTTATTGAAGAGTCCCAACTTGAGATTTTATAGCCATTATGAATTAAAATTTTTAAAACATATTTATGACCTTGTTTACCATTAGAGAAGGTAATATCCGAATCAGAGTTAATCTCTAAGTATTGAAATGCTCCATTATTCCAATCTATATTTGGAGTGGTATTAACAAAATCCCAAGTTGTCTTTACTCTTAAAAGTAAATTTTCTAATCTTAATTGCTGAAGTTTATCATTATCCATTATCTACCACCCTATCCTTGGCCAAATGTTAATTGTTTGCCATAAAGTTCCTTCATCAAAGTCATATGACACTTTATTTAATATCCCATGCCCATGCTTAGTAGTAATAATTTCAGTTCCTGGGAAGGAAACTAACCAAGAGCTCTGAAGCCCTGGGAGTTTAAAAGTAGCAGAAGTAAAATTAATAAAAGAAGCAGATATAATTTGTTCCCCTTTATCTGAAAGGGCTTCTTTAGGTGTTTTACCATTATAATTAAGGCTATCATAAACAGCTAATCCAAATTGAACTTTTTTATTTAAATAGTTATTATAATATTTAGAAGCTTTATTGCTTATAGTAGTTTCAGTATTACTAGGCAAATAGCTTGGTTTTTTATTTGGATATAAAGTTAAGCTATTATCATTTTGTTTATCAATAATAAATAAACCATCAATTAGCCCTTCACCAGTATTAGATTTAGTTCGTTCATAATAATAATTATCAAGAAGAATAAATTTATTAACTTGAGAAGCTAAATTTGAAAATTTTATAAAATAAATTATATTCTGACCTGAATTTGGATCAAGACTTTCAAAATACATTGCGCCTGCTTGGTCTGCTAATTTTTTTAATATAGTATTATTATCAAGATTAGCAAAATAAAAATTTTTAATGGGTAAGGTTTCTTTTGAAATTTCATTATCTATTATTATTTCTAAATTATTAGATAAATTCTGAATTTCAAGAGTTCCATTGATAATAGCATTAATAGCATCAACAACATAAACTAGTCCATCTTCTCTAGTATTAAAGATAACACTTTGATTATAAATTCTTTGAAATAAATATGAATATCCCATCCCCTTTAAAGTGAGGCCATCTATATCATATGTAGAATCTGTAATTAAACCATTAAAAATAACATTATCTTTTAATGTAATAATTAATGGTGCATTAATATATGTTTTAATATCCTCTATTTGATATGGAATAGTTACAGAAGCATTTGGAGTCTGATCCATGCTAAAGGATACACTAAATTTACTAACAGCATAATTATCCCATTTATCTTTTATATATATATGAGGGGTATAATCATTAAAATTACAAATTACAAAATTAGAGGGCATAATGTATTGGTCCTCCTCCCTCTCCTTCAGATTCTTTAACATAAAAAAGATGTAAAGTAATTACATAAGCAACTTGTTTATCATTTGATTTGCTAGGCCCAAGCCATCTAGCATATCGTGCTTCTACATTAGGTTTTTCTGCTAAATAATAAGGACCACCAGGGCTTGAATCGTCTTTTGGGGTAGAATTTATTTCAACTGTTCCATTATCATTAAACAATGAGTTAATTTCTGTAGAGCTATAAGTATATCCTTTAAGGAATCTTTCATAAATTGTAGGCAAAACAAAGAGAATAACCCCTTTATTAGTAATTGTTCTTTTGACATCAGGTAATTTTAAATCTCCTGAATCTTCAAACCAAGTAATTGCCATCTTTCCTCCTATGGGCTAGTTGTAGTGCCTAAACCAAAATTAAATATTTGAGAACCTGCTTTACCTTGCATTGCTGCAATAAGATAAGGTTTTAATTGCTCAACTAAAGCAGCAAGGCTAGCATAATCTTGAGCAGGCATGACCCCTTTTTGTAATTTAGTATTATCTAAAATAATCTGTATTACTTGTTTAACATTTAACTCCTTAGCAGTCATTTGATCAATATGCTTTAATTCTTTTGTTAATGGATTTTCTTTTATTCCATAATAAGTTGCATGTAAAGCTTCAGAAGCAGCAGATTTAAGTTCCTTAAAAGCAAGAGTAGCTAAATCAATTGGTTTAATCAAGCCTTTTTCTACTAAAGGAGCAAATCTTGAAATATCTTTAGTGATATTATAAATATTAAGTAAATTTTTAGATAGTGTTAGAGAAGCTAATTTATCATAAAAGCTTTGTAAAAGATTATATATAGTACTCATAGCTTCTTTTGCTGGGTTTTCATAAACAAGTTTATTAGATTTATAAAGACTTTTAATTTTATTAAAAAAACCAGCGAAAAGATCAAGAGTTTTATTAGAACCTGATTTTAATTTCTCATATTCTTCTGGTGTCATGCCATATCTTTCTACAAAGAAATCAGAAATTTCTTTTAACCATAAAGGAGCTCCACCAGTTAACGTATCATGAAAATTAACAATATCTGTTGCTACCTGATCTTTAATTTTTGATAAAGGTATAACTCCTTTTATAATATCTTGAATTTGCTTATTAGTCATTTTACTATTCTTAGCAATCTCTGGGCCTATATTTTTAAATGAATCTCCTAAATTAAGACCTTTAATTTTTGCATTAGCTTCTGCTTTAATTTTATCTATACTTTTAGGATGTGCTATCATTTCTAGTCCTTCTTGTAATCTTATACCAACAACAGCAAAACTTTTTTTAATTCTTTTTGCCATATCAAGAATAGCATCTTTAATATCCAAACCTAATTCCTTTATTAAAAGACCTATTATTTTAGCTGTAGGAGGAACTAATGCTTGTATTCCTCGTATTAAATAACTAAAAGGCTGAACTATAAAAATAGAAATAGGTTTAATTATGAAATTGCTATATACTAATGTAATAGCTTTAATTATATCATAACCAGCAAGTTCAATATATTTTATAAGATTATCTACTTCCTTTTTAAGCTTAGCTTTATTGAAAAAAGTCATTGGTATACTAATAAGATTAGTAACTATAGCACCAATATATATAAAATATTTAGTAAAATTAGCAAATGCTTTATCTATTACTTCAAATACTTTGTTAAATCCAGATAAATCTATATGAGCACCTGAAAAAATATCTTTAAAACTATCTGAAAGACTATAAACAGAGCCTCTTACATTATCTACATTATTTTTAAATACTGTAAAAAGTTCAATTATAATTGCTAATATTACAGCAAATTTACTAAAGCTTCTAGATACAATTTTCATGGGAGCGGCTAAAGCAGAACCAAGTTTAGAAGCTCCAGGAAACACTGAGACAAATTTTCCTAGGCCTCCAATCATATATGGAAGAGAAAGACCTACACCAAAAGTAAGCAATCTCTTAATATTTTTAGAGGCTTCTTCTGATTTTGATAATTTAATATTTAAAATATCTAATCCTCCCCCTGCCTTTGTAATAGAATCAACTATTGATTGAAACTGTGTAGAGGTCATTTTACTAATATCTAAAGTATTCCCAAGGGTATCTTTAAAATCTCTGATGGAAACATTACCTTTTGAAAGTTTATCAATTCTATTTGCAATTTCTTCTCTTAATTCTTTTGCCTTTTTAATTGATTCATTAGTGTCTGATATTTCTATTTTTTGAAGTTGATCAATTTTCTTTTGAATATCTGAAATAGCAATTTTTATTTTTGGGCTAGGAGTAATATTCATTCCTTTTGAAATTATAGAGAGTTTAGCAATTGTACCAATATACTTAGAACTCAAATCTAATTGATTATTAAATTTATACCAAACACTTATAAGACCTCTTAATGAATTTGTAAAACTTTCTATAACTGGTCTTTCTAATGTTCTAAAGGTAGTAAATAATTGAAGTTTAAGTTGTGTAAAAACCCACCAAGGAGTATTTATTATAGCCTTATTAAGTTGACCATATTTTTCATAAATCTGTTTTATTGCATTGCCAAAGCTAATTGCATTCCCTTTAGCATCAGTAAAATTAATACCAATTTGTCTTCCAAAAAACTTACTTAAAATCGGAGAAAGCATTCCTCTTGAAGCTGCACCTAAGTTTCTTAAAACTACATTAAAATCAGCGATACCAGTAGAAGCAACCATAGTTGCAAGGTATGTTCCAACTACTGCCTCTTTTTCACTTGTAAAATATTGGATACTATCTCTAACTCTATCTGTTAATTTAGGAATGCTTTGACCTGATAAATACTGTAAATTAGAAGACAAAGCCAAAACTGAAGTAGAAGAATCTTTATAAATATTTGTTAATTCATTTTGAGTTATAATAAGATCTTTAATTTCTTCAACTGATTGCTTTGTAGTATATGCTACTGTAGCAGCTAAAACAGAAGCAAGAGTGTTTGAAAACCTCGATATAGTTTCTTTAGCTGCTGAGATTTCAGAAGTATCAACTTTAGGTTTAATTTTATTCTTATTAATTTTTTTTGATTTTTCTAATATATCATCTAATTCATCTTTCAATTCTTGAATAGGTTTCAAGTTAGATACTTTTTTTTGAGCTTTAGCAGTATTTTCTGCAGCAGAGGTTATTTTATTATTAACATCAGTTTGAGCCTTGCTCATTTTTTTAAAGGCATTTTGAATTTGATTTATTACCTTCAAACCACCTTGAGATGTAAGTTTTATTATTGCATCAAGAATTACTTTTTTATCTGCCATTTCTAACTCCTATCCTATTAGGATCTAGCTTTTTAAGCTCTTCAAGTTGCATTTCTGCATTTTTTTTCTTATCTTCTTCATTAATATATCCTTTTGTTGCTAAATTTACTAAAGCTAATACCTTCTTAAAATTTTGTTGTTCAAATTGCTTTGGTGTCCAACCCCATCTCTCAGCACAAAAATATTCAAGTTTTAAAATTATTTGGGAAGGGAATTCAGAATTTCCTGAGGCGAAGCCAAAGCTGGGAAAAAAGCTTTCATCACTTTTATTATTTCAGATGTCTTTATATCTTTATAAGCCTTTTCTGGAGTTATGTCTTTATTTATACTTTTTGCCATTAGGTAATAAGCATATAATATATCTTCAGTACTAAAATCAGTTGAACTCAAAGGATCCTTCCCAGTATGCTTTTGCCAATCCAATAACATTTGGCCATCGACGTTTACTTTTTTTAAATCTATCATATAAAACCTCCTTTAAATTTTAAATTCACTCAGGGGAATATCCCCTGAGTGTTTGATTTATAATTACTAAGCCCAAACTACAGTACCATCAATTTTTACATCCCACCAGTCTCTTGCTTTTGCAGTAACAGCAGCCGAGCTAACTTTTACATTAAAAGAATAATTTACAGCTTGACGATTTCCCCCACAACTAGTTTCTGAGCTTACAGTTACATTCACTATTGTCCCTGTAATTGATTGAAGAACTGTTTGAGAAATTGCTGAGCCTCTAACTGTTAAGCTAACTTTAGTAGAAACATCTGAAACTCCTGAATCTGCATTTTGATCACAAGATCTTTGCCCTGGAAGAGTTTGTTCTGTTCCTGATGAAGTAACTGAAAGATCAGTCATAATTCCTTTTACAATTAAATCATCAACGCTTTGATCTCCTATTCCATATACATATACTTCAGCCATTTTATTTCCTCCTTTATCGATCAGCTACAGTTTTAATTATTCCAGAATCTGTAGCTGTTCCTGGTGTATCAGGATAAATTTCTATTTTAGTAATATCTTTAACCTTATTAACTAAGTTAAAAATAGTCCCAGAAGCTGAATTTGCAGTTACAATAATATCTTCAGTCGTAATACTATCATCTTCAAGAATTTCATGTATTTTAAGTCTTGTATCCGAACTGCCTTGACTAGATACTTCATATTTAGCAATAGCAGCGCCACTAGAAGTAGTATCAATTTCTATTCCGTCAAGGGTAGTATGAGCAGTACTTACTGTTGGGGGCACATCCCCTGTTGCTGGATTGAGTATAGTATAAGAATTTGTAGTAGCAGTTCCACTATATTTTTCAGTTCCTGAAGTTGCATCTTCATAAATTTTATAACCAGTAGCTCCTGTTACAGCATCCCAAGTTACATCTATAGATTGCGTATTTGTTCCAGCAGATAAACTTACACTTACTTCTGTAGATTCAAGAGTTTCACCGCAATCATTAATTGCTGTAACTGTAACATAATATGTTCCATCAGAAAAGCCTCCAGAACTTGAGCCAGCTATTGCATTTACATTTATGGGGGGATCCAACACATTACCTTCTAAGGTAAACATAGTTTGATCTCCATCAGGATATACATTTGTGGCATCTATAATAATTGAATTTGCTGAAAACATTAAGTTTTCTAATATACTAATTCTAACTTCATTTGTATTTAACCATGAATTTAATCCCGAAACAGCTGAATTAATAGCAGTTAAAGAATCTCTATATAAAGTAGGAACCTTATTACTACCAAGTTTTAAAACTGACTGATGTACTCCATATAAAAGAGGATATTCTTTATCATAAGTATCATAACCTAAGACTTGTGCTTCCGCTGCATTTATAGCAGTGTAAGTCGTTCCCCCAGTTTTTACTAGATCATATATTGGGCTATAAGATTCAGCTATTTTATCAATTAAATTAAGAATTTCACTTGTAGTATAACTCATTATTAAGACCTCCTATTAATAAGTCTAAATTTTTTTCTAAATTTGAATCAATCTTAATTTCTTTTCTTTTATTATTTAAATATGGATGAAAAGAAATAAAAATTGCTTTAACCATTTCATCCTTTGAAAATTTTCTATAAAGTTCATTTATAAAGGAACTCAATTCAATAGAAAATTTTCTATCTTCTTGTCTTGTTTTTAAAGCTATAATTATTCTTATAATTCTTTTTCTATATTCTTCTCTAGTCATATACATTAAATTTAATAGAAACTGATACTAAATAATAATTTGTTTCAGCATAATAGGTATTATAACTAATTTTATCAATTTGTGGTTTCATACAATAATCTAAAAGAAGTTCTTTTAAAATATTTGCATACAATTCCATTTTTTCTGTAATTTCGCTTAAAACATTTTTTTCAAAATAAAGATATAAATCTAATTCATATTCTTCTTTCCATTCAACTTCATCCTGTATACTAGTAAGATGATAACAACTAACTAAAGGAGTATTTTCAGGGAATTCGGGTATATAATAAGGTTGATAATTAATATAATCTGAAATTGTCTCTAGATTCAATTCCCTTAATTTAGCAGGAGAATTTTCTTTTAAATAGTCTAAAAGATCTTTTATAAAAGTTACTTTCATTTTTTAATTACCTCTTCAATTTTTTCAATTAAATTATCTTTACTTTTATCTACAACAATTTCAAATCTTTTGCTTTTAGGTACTATATAAGGATGTATATACATCGTAAAGAAGTTTTCCTTGCCACTAATTGATAAAGCAAAAGCCTTACCTCCCTCATGAATAAAGCTACCTTTAAAGGCTTTTGGTCTACCAGAATCAAGGAAAGGGTTACCCCTTCTCCATTTTGGTTGAATTGGAGAACTATGCCTTACTCCTTCAGTTAACCAAGTATAAATTGGGCTAGTTGTAAAAAATTTTAATTCAATTATATTCTTTTTAGATTTTAAACTATTATCTACTTTAATTTTTTTCTTAGTTTTTCTTAAATAAGAATTAAGATTGCTATATAAGAGTACATTAAAATCCTTTTCATTACTTTTTATTTTTTTTAATGTATTCTTCATAGCCCCTTCTATACTTTTAGATTTTATTTCAATAACTTTTTTAGCTTTATTCTGAATTTCAATTTCTATATTTATATTCGATGGCATTTCCAAGCTCCAATTAATCTTAAAATTTCAGGATTATAATCACTAATTATTTTCATAAGTTGTTCGCCTTTATATTGACTTACCCCTGGGTCTCTATTAACATAATAAAATTTAGTAAGCATACTTAATAAAAGCACTAAACTTTTTGGCAATTCAGAATATCCACCAAAATATTCTATTCTTATTTTCTGTGGTTTTAAATAAAAAGAGCTTTCAATATCATAATAATTATAAATATTATTCTTTGAATTAGAAATTTTTATATATGCTTTATTTTCAGGATCTATTATATAATTTGAGGAATCTATTTCTTTTATATCATTATAGTTTTTATCAATATAATAAAGATGAATATCTGATAATATATCAATAGGAGCCTCGTTTACATATATTTTTGAATCTTTAGTGAGGGTATGAATTTCATTATAATTTTTATATTCAAGATTTCTAGAAATTAAATTAAGCATAACTCTATAAACTTGATCTATTAATTGCTTAATAAATTCATAGTCCTCTTTTGAACCACTTACATATTTTATAATATAATCATAATCAAAGTTCATTTAAAAGCTCCTTTATTTTATTCTTTAACTTTATATCATTTTTAATATCTTCCTCTGCTTTAACTTTATAATTAAAATAAGGGAATAGAGTTTTAAATATTTTTTCAGCATCTTTAGAATCTGTTTTATAAAAATAATTACCAATGCTTTTAATAATTGCACTTGCTTTTGGATTTAATAAAACTCTATATCCAAGGCTCTCTGCCTGTAATATTTTTAAATATTTAAGCTCAAATAATATTAAAATGTCTTTATCCATTTTATGCAGGGTAGGGATACCTACCCTGTTATATTTTAATTAATATCAACTAATTTTTACGCCAATTACACAAGTAGGAACAGAATTAAATCTTGGCTTGAAATCTGCTCTAATAGAAGCATAGAGCTGATTACCTACTGAAGGATCTCTATATGGTTCAAACCTTATATCTTTAAGAGTTCCTAAAACAAAAGCAGGTTTATAGACAAGAATAAGCTCTGTATAATCTGTAGTTGTTCCATCATAAACTCCAGTATCATTCAGGTCTTCTCTAATAGCTTCAGATACTATAATAGGGGTACCAAGGAATTTGCCCTGTTCGCCAGTAAGTACAGTAGCTTTTGGTCCATATTTATCCATTGTTATAGTTTCAGGCAAGCTCAAAAATTTAGAATATCCTTTTACTGAAGCAATCCATGCCAATTTAGTTGGATCCACACCATATTTACCCATAAGACCTCTCATAGCCAAAAGATTTGAAGTACTAAAAGTACTTAAATCTATAGTATCATAACTTCCATTATGTGCATAAAGTCTTAATCCATCCCATGCTAGTCTACTATCTACAGTTGCTACGGTATCAGAATCAAAAGTACCAGAAGTATCTCCATTAATAATTGAATCTTCAATTGAATACTGAATTGCAGAATTAAGATCCTGTTTAATTAAAGGAAGTAAAGGAATTATTGAATCTTCATTTACTTCATCAGTTAATTCAGCAGCAGTCATTATAGTCACTGCATCCAAAGTAACAGCAGAACCAACAGGGCTGGTTATTTTATGGTTAAAAGGATTACCTTCTGCTTTAAGCCAAGCCTTTCTTTGTGCAGTAACTCTAGGAATTTTGAATGGATTCTTAGGCATAGTAATTCTTGGGAATAGGCTAGCAACCTTAAGATCAAGGAAAAGAGTTTCAATTACTTCAGTAGCATATGCAGGTGCAATCCAAGTTGCAAAATCTGTACTATTAAAATCTTTTGAAAAATTTCCATCCTTATAGAATTTAGTTTCTGTAGGATCTACTTTAAGAATTTTACCTAACAAATATGCATCAAATAGTTTATGAAGCTCTTCCTTATCTTTTGCAAAATTAGGTTCTACAGTTTCACTTTTTCTTATTACTTTAGGTTTATTTTTTGTAATGTCTTTTAAAACATCTTTTATTAATTTTTCTTTTTTTGCTTTTAATTCGTCTTTATTATTCATTAGAATTATTAGCCTCCTTTAAAATTTCTTTTACTTCATCTAATGTATAAGTAATTTCTTCTTCATCTTTCTTAACTGAATTTCCTCCAAGATAATCTGATATTTTTTGAGCAGAGTCAAGAACATCTTTTGGAGCATTATTATCCTTAAGATATTTAATTATTGCATCAATTTGGCCTTTAGCCAATCCAGGACTAAGATCCTTTTTAACTGCAGGATAACCATAGCTATTAGATTTAGCTTGCTTTAAATAATCAACAATTTTCTTAATAGAATCTAAAATTCCTTGAATTGTTTTTTTATCTTCACCTTTTTTTTCTATTAATTTATCAATTTTTTTAGAAACCACTGTAAGTGGATTAGCAGCTTTTTCAAAATCTTCTTTATCCTCTATTTCTAGTATGGAATTAAGTTTCTTATTAATTTCAACTAAGTCTTCATTCATTATTTCCTCCTTTAAAAATATAAATTTCTTTTTATTTTTAGGGTTTAAAGCCAAAGATACTTCTTTAATTACTGGATTTCTTAATCTTCTCATCCTTCTGCTCTCCCCCTCATAGAATAACCAACTACTTCTCCAGATTCAATCTTATTCCATATATTTTCATCAAATACTTTTGTAGTCATTAACCAAGTGCCCTTTGCAATATGTTGAGTATTCCCTTCATTATCTATAATATCAAAATCTACAGGTGCAATCCAGGTCTCAACTGGGATAGCATTAACCTTATTCATATGATGAAAATATATTTTACCTCCAGAATCTAAAATAAAACTTCTTTCTGCTTGTAAAATATCTTCCTCTGTCATGAAATCCCCATCCATATCAAGTTCTAAAGGGGCATATACTACTCCAGTTACTTCATGACGTTTTTTATCTTTAGCAAAAAAATTATCTTTTGACATACTTTTCCCCTCCTTAGGTCTTGAAGACATCCAAATTCTCTGGTTATCTATTGGAACAAAATTAAAAACCCATCTTCCAGACAAGGGTGGCTTATCTAAATTCCATCCTAATTTTTTTAAATATTTTTTATTTAACCAAGTTGATTCAAAAAAGAATTCCTTATAATGTTTTTTCCCATTTTTATCAATTTGCTTTCCTGCTTTCCAATGAAACTTTTCTAAAGCGATCATGGTAGCAAAACTTTTTGAAAAGGCTCCAATTTCACCTGGTTTAAACACCTTAGGTTCTTTAACTCCTATTTCAAGCCATACTAAAGGCCCTTTTATTATTGTAGGTTTCTTTGTTTGCTCAGATTTCCTAGGAACTTTAAAATTAAACCTTAAAACCCCTCTATCTTCTATTGCCTTTTTAAATTTAGTAGCAAAATATTTAGAATTCCCAATCATAAATTCTCCGCCTTCCCAATAATCTTTGCCCTCAGGCTTAAGCCTGAGATCAATATGAGAAGAACCTCCACTCAATTTAAGCTCTTTAGCTTCTTCTTCAGATAATCCTAAAGTATGGATCTGGATTATACCAGTTCCTTCCATACCTTCTGTAAAATCAAGCTGCCCTTCAGCTTGAGTTGAAGTAGAACCTTCCGAATCAGTATTCATTTTACTACTTTTATTATACCATAAATTGTCAATATCATTATTTTGTAAATTTGCACTCTTTTTTACAAAACCTCTATGAGCTTGAGAAAGTTTTAAAATCTGTTGTATTGAATCTGGCTTCCTAATAAATCCAGAAGCCTTAGGCAAATCTCTAACAATAGGATTATCTAGAGTTATTTTAATTTTGCCATTATCTTCTTCTGACTTTATTTCTGCAACACCAACTGTTATAACATTCCCAACTTCAGCTTCTAACTTTGTATTATATGTTCTCCCTATTTTAACATAATATTTCCCATTATATTCAACTACATTTAAATATTTATTCTTATCAGATTCTGAGATAGGAATACCTATACCGTAATTATAGGTCATTTAATCACCTCCTATTTCAACTGTTTCCATTTTGGAACAGGTTCAATTTCCATTATTAAGTATTTTTCTTAATTCTGGAATTTTTGCAGGTGGAAGAGGATCTATTTTTTTATTTATATCTGCCCCTAATTTTGCTTTTACAATAGATTCATTAAAAGTAAATTCTGCTGAATATATATCAGGAACTGGTTGAAAATTTTTAATTGGTTTACCCAAAGTAGTTTCAAGTAAACATCTTTCTCCATTCAAATAAACAGTTGTCCAAGCGTGCCCATAAATCTTCTCCCCTATCTTTACTGTTCCAATGTTTGCCCAAGCATTAATTCCATTTGCACGGAGCAGAGAAGTTAGTAGAAATGTCCCATCTTCACAGTCGCCTTTGAAGCCATTGTATTTCTTAATCCCTGCAGATTGTGTCGGCAAATTCCAAGTATCGTCATTTCCTTCAAATATCAGTACATTCCCATTATAAATCTTAATTTTATCAGTTGCATACTGATAATTGTTTTCAAGCCAATTATATGTAGCAATGACTGTGTCTTGAGGGGTAGCCCTTTTTAGTTGCTTTGCTATATTCTGTATTTCTGGTTGGGTCGGCTGTATAAATTCCCGTAGGTATGCTTTCCCATTAAAAAGCTTATCATCTACAGTATATCTTTTTTGTATTCCTATTCCTCCAGTTCCTGTTCTAATTGCTAATCCTTCATAAAAAAGAAAAGTTGCTACAATAATGCATATTGTACCCAATAATATATTCATTCGTCTCATTCTCCTTCTCCTTTTAAGGGGTTAAAATATTCCTCAACCGCTTCACGGCATCAGATGGTAATCCAATATTCTGCTTTGTAATCTGTGCCGAAGTACTTGTAACTACGTTAAGAGGTTTCTTAAGAGATAGCAAAAGTCCAAGCATGACAATAAGTATAACTATAACTATTTTCTTCATTCCTTTCATTTCCTTTCAGTGCCAAAATGTCCAAATAAATCCGCCTCCGTGACAGTGAATCCAAT
>Ga0114934_10001939_pt1 | contig 13374 bp, 12 predicted proteins | sample 4SBtaG_2_FD_99695 | JGI IMG/M metagenome (GOLD analysis project Ga0114934, IMG submission 99695) | Deep subsurface microbial communities from Kolumbo volcano to uncover new lineages of life (NeLLi) - 4SBTROV10_white metaG | ecosystem: Environmental > Aquatic > Marine > Volcanic ... | reverse complement strand
TAAGGATATTCAAAAAATGTCTAAAGTAGTAACAGAATACTTAAAAACTCATAATTAATCAACAAATTTATAAAATTATTTTTCTAATTTTCTTATTGTCTAAGCATTAGTTCTTCTAAGAATTAATGTTTGGGACTACACGCTCTTTTATTAAGACTAATCTTAACACAGATTTTTTAAATACAAGTAAATATTTTTTCTTTATTATGATTAACTTCACTCCTCACCCAATCATTTTCGAAATTGGTTTTTTCAAACTAAGATGGTATAGTCTTGCTTACATTATCGGGTTCTTAATAGCTTATTATGTTCTTATCAAAGCTGCGGACAAAAAACTGGTTAAGAATCTTACTCGAGAATTAGTTGATGAATTCTTGATATGGTTGATACTTGGCTCAATTTTGTTATCAAGATTAACTTATGTTTTCTTTTACAATCCATCATTTTTCTTTCATAATCCTCTTGAATCATTTATGATATGGCACGGCGGTCTAAGTATCCACGGAGGATTAGTAGGTGCAATCATAATTGGTCTTTGGTTTTGTAAAAAGCACAAGATAAAGTTTTATCAATTAGCAGATCTTCTTGTTATTCCTCTTGGTTTTGCTCTTTTTCTAGGCAGATTAGCTAACTTGATGAATGGAGAACTTTATGGTACAATTACTAATGTCCCTTGGTGTTTTAATTTTCCAGGAGTTCAAGGTTGTAGGCATCCTAGTCAAATTTATGAAGCTCTTTATAGCTTATTGATAGGATTAATATTATTACCTCTTTATCTTAAGAACAGGGTTAAAAAACATAATAAGAAGATAAAGGACGGGTTTTATTTTTGGTTGTTCATTCTCCTCTACGGAGTGTTTAGATTCTTAACTAATTTTTATCGAGCACCTGATTTTGGCGACCCTCTTTTCTTAGGATTAGCTAAAGGCCAATGGCTTAATTTAACAATGATAATTATTAGTATTGGTTATTTTTTAAGACAAAAATTCAAAAAAAATTCAAAAAACAATTAAATCCTTCTTCATTACCCTTTTTTTATGACTTCGATTGATGAAGAATTATCTAACTTAAAAATAAAAGATTTTTTGGAAAAAAACAAACATTTAGTTATTAAATTCTCTAAAAAAACATCAGGAGAAGATTTATCAAAATTTGAAGTCGTATTAGGAATATTAACATTAGAAGAAGCCACCTTTAAAGATAATTTTTTAGGAGAAGATTCTTTCCCTTGCTACTTATTAGAAGGAGAAACTTACTCTAAAAAATTAGATGAAAAACCTTATTTAGGGGATTTCAAAGGAGTTATAAAACCTCGTTTCAAAAAAACAGGTGATTCTTTAGAACTCATTAATTCTGCTGAACTACATTTTTGTTTTAGTAGTTATGGAACTATTTATGATTCAACAAAAAGAATTGTTGAAACTGAAAAAAAATATATAGGACGAACCTTAAGCTTAAAAGAACAAATTAGAGTTGGAGAAATAATAAAACTTCCTTCTAGATTAAACGCGATTATTAAAGAAGAACCAAATTTTTGTTTAGACCTTTTCAAAACAAGTTCTAGAGCATCTATTAATCCTAAAGAAGAAGGAATAATAAATGTTTATTTTGAAAGTATTAATCAATAACTCATTAATAAATAGATATCATCAATAAATATTAATTATTTAAAATTGTTCATTTCATCTCTTTTAAGTGTTTGATTATTACTTGACAAAAATCTACTGCTCCTAAGAAGTAATCTTGAACAGGATCCTCGTCATTGACTGACAAAACATCTATTATCCTGTCTTTTCCTGTTTTATCTCTTGCAAGTTTTTTAAGAGCATTTAATTCTTTTGTTGAAAAAATTATTTTTTCTTGTTTTAACAAAGTGTTTAATCTTTCTTCTATTCTTTCAAGAATATTGATTGCGTCTTCTCTTTTTTCAGAGTCTTTTAGTTCTTCTGGCCTTATTGCATTGAATTCATTATAAAGTTCACTAGGAATCTTTATTTTTTCTCTTAATTCTTTAGAACCACCATTACTTACTCGATAAACTCTCCCTATGACGAAGTTTAAAGCTTTACATTTATCTTCAATAGTATGAATATATTTGTCTATATTTTCAGGATTAAAGTTTTCTATTGTTGTATATTCTTCCTCTTCTAACTTCTTAGTATTCATTGTATGCGTTATTAAAAAAGCAATTATTAAAACTATCATGCTAAGTAATAAGTTTATACCAGTAAGTGCAGGAACATCTAATTGATTATTAGCAATGATATTAATATAAGGTCCTAGTATAAAAAATATTATTGGCATGAATATCGCAGTAGCCCATAATAATCCATCTTTAAAATTTTCTTCTACTAAGAATAAACAAATTATTAAAGTTATTAATGATGGACTAAATCCTAATATTGTAAAAAATACTCCTGTATTAGTCATGACTGAACTTAATAATGCTAAGAATAATACTCCTAATATTCCTATGAACAAAATTGTTTTTTCTTTTTTAATGTTTTCTTGGAGTGCTTTTTCTTCTTCTTCAGATAATAATTCTTCTTCTACTTGTTCTGGAAGTTCAGCTTCTTCAGAATATTCTTCAGAAATATCTCCTTCTTCAATTGCTTCTGATAAATTTTGAGACAATGTTTTTTCTTTTCCGTGCGTACCTTTCATTTACTCACACCCTTCATAAATATCTTTTTAGAGAAGAGTATTTATAAAGTTTATTAGAATTTTATCCGTGTATCTTCTTTTCGTAATGGTTAAACAAGTAATAAGCTGTAGTTGCTATTATTGTTAAACTTACTGTCCAAGAAAGTGCAAATTTTAATAGTTCTCGCCAACCATAGAAGTACCACAAACAAAATATTGCTAATGCTCCTAGAGGATAACTAATAAATGCAAATGATTGAAATTTTCTTTTGAAAAAAGAAAGTTTAACTTTGTTATATTGTTTTGAACTTATTTTCCTATTTCTTAATGACCTCTTGACTTCATATTCCCATTGCCTTTTTGTTAGTTGAACAGTCATTTTTATTTTGGAGAGCTACCTCTACCCAAACCTCTAATATACATATTGGTATATTGGTATATATAAATGTTGTGTTTTTAGTTTATAAAATGTAAAGAATATTATAAAAAATTTTAGAAATTCAAAATCAAAATCAATAATGCAATACTTATGAAGTAATGTGAAACTTATAAAGAAAGGGAATAATAGTGACAATCATCAATAACAAAGAAATAATAAGACTAGGCCATTTTAAAACACTAGTCTTCTCTAAATGATTTTTAAAGTTGATTGTAAAAATTATCTTAATTGTTTTAGAAATTCTTTTTTTACTTCAAGACATTCATATTGATCAAGACCAAAAGCAGAAGTTTGATAAATTTTTCTTGCAAAATTAAGAGGTTGACTTAAATTTTTTTTATCATACTCTACAATATGTTTTAATTCTTCTTTTAAAAATCCTATTTTTGAATATCCTTTAATCATACTTTCAACAACTTCTTCTTTAGAAAGATTAGAACTAAAAACACCTGAAATTGCAAGTTGAGCCAAAGCACGAGCATTTTTTAAATTAGGAGAATGTCTAGGATTTGCAACAAATTCAAAATCACCAAGCAATAATTTTTTATAATCATTAACTGCAGGAACCACACTAAAATTTCCAAACCATGGATCAGCAATATTAACTCCCAAATCATTTGCCCACTCACATAAAGAAGCTGCTTCTTGAAGAATATTCTTAATTTCTTCAGGATGTTTATTCATATAATCAATTGCAGGAATTACTCCTTCTATATACCTAGTTAAAACAACATTGTTAACCAAAAGATTTCCTTTTTCGTCTTTAATTAAATCTTGTAATGGTTGAAATGTTGAAAAACCTTCTCGGGTTAATAATTCTAAAGTAGCTGATTCTAAAATTGCAGTTTCTTTAAGAGGATAAGTTTGAGTAAATCCTTCATTCCAAATATTTTCAAAAATAGGTCTTAATTTTCTTATAGTTAAATGGCCTACTAAACTAGGATATTTTACATCAATAATAGTTCCTTGATAAGAAATTTTTTTATGAGCATTAATATATTCATAAGAATCTGATTTAAATCCTTCTTTAACCCCGAATAATTTTATTGAAGAAATTATTTTTGCTAACTCCCCTTCAGTCTCGATATGTTCATGAACATTTGTCCATCCATAATTACTAGGATCAAACCAAGAAAAAACTCTAAAAGGAAGAGGCATTTGTTTTGATATTAAACTAATTAATTCACTTTTATTACTTGCAATAATCGTTGTCATAAAATTAGAATCACTTTAAAGTTTAAAAATATTACTATTAGATAGTTAATAAAAATAAGAATTTAAAAGAATTAATAAGAATTTAAAAGAATTAAAAAAGATTTTAAGAAAAAAGCAATCAACTTACTTTCTTGCTTTTTCTAATTTACCACTTAAAACAGCTTGCAAACTTTGATCATTTACTCTGATAACTTGCCATCTAATTCCAGGAAGATCGCCTTTAGAACGACCCATTTTTCCACCAATACATTCAACAACCACTTCATCATGTTCATCAATAATCTTAGTGGCGCCATCTCCAGGCAAGAAAGCAGTTATCTGCTTACCATTCTTAATAAGCTGAACCCTAGCACATTTTCTCATAGCAGAGTTTGGTTGCTTAGCTTCTCTTTGAACCTTTTCAAGAACAATACCTTTAGCTTGACTACTACCTTCCAAAGGATCGGACTTAACTTTTAACTTCAAAGTTTTTTTAGCAAACCATTTATATTGTTTTCTAGCTTTAGCTCTTCTTGATTTTAATTTTTTTGCTGCGTTTAATCCTGATGCTTTTTTACTCATATGAACTTCACCTTAAATTTTATACAACTTTTAATTCTTTTATATCTTTGAAATATTTCTGCACAATCTTTTCAAAAAATCTTAAATTTTGTGCTTTGGCTCCTATAATAAGACCTTTTGTTCTCATATCATCACTTTTCAAAGTAATTATTTTTTCTTCCTCATTAAAATCCATTTCTTGAACTTTTAAAGGATGAATAAGATTTCTAATAAATAATTTGATGTCAGGATTGTACTCAGCTACTTTTATTGGTTTACCCAACTTATCGCTTAGCAACTTAACATTAATGCCATTATCACCTAATGCTTTCATTAATTTACCAGTATCAATTATAAAATAAATTCTGTCTTTGTGCTCGTAATAATCTTTACAAGAAACTTTAGCAATTTTTTCAAAAATGCTTATTGTTTGTAAAGTGTTTGTGTCAAAAACTTGTTTTTCTACCATTTTAATTTTAACTCGTTTTTTGTTTTTTACTAATTTTTTTTACTAACTTAATAATTTACTAATAAAATTTAATCCATCAGTTTAATTAGCATAAATTAATTGGTTATTGCCAGACTCGCTATAGGGAATGGTTTCTTACAAAGCACACCAAGTTCACTGTTATTGATCTCCAACTCATGCAGTTCAAAGTTAACTATTTTTTGATAATGTTTTATTCGTTCCTTTAACAAATCAGGAGCGTTTGAAGCCAATACCACTTTAGCAACTTTATTATTCTTAATAAACTTAAGAACTCTATCTGAACCGATGATCATTTTCTCAGATCCTACTAATTTTCTAATTTCAGCTTTCATGATACTCGAGAGAAAAATTATCCCTTTAAAAAGATTGTGGCTTTAAACCATTCTTGTTGAAAATGTTTAAGCTAATTTAAAAAATAAAAGAATAAAAACCCATTAAAAAAAGTAAGAAAGAAAGTAAGAAAAAAGAAAAAATTGTTAATCAAAAAGATTTATTTATCAATCTTACTAATCAATTTTGGCAATCCTGTTCCCACAGGTATTGGTTGATTAATCATAACATTCTCAATAACACTATTAAGTTGATCAGTCTCACCAATAATTGAAGCATTCAAGATGTGTTTCAAAGGAGTTTCAAAACTAGCCCTTGCAAGAACACTAGGTTTATCTTTAACAATACCATAACGATTAATACCTTGAACCTTACCAGCCATAGTCATAGTATCAGCAACCAATAATATGTGTCTAGAATCAATATCAATACCTTGACTATTAAGAACTTTAAAAACTTCTCTGATTATTTGTTCTCTAGCAGCGTCTATACCAAGAAGAGCTTCAACTTCATAAATATTATTACTAGTAGTTCTAGTAACATCAACTTCTGAAACCTTAAATATCTCTTTAAGATTACTACCAGCAGTCATAATCATAAATTCATCACCATGTTTTACAGGAAAAACTTGAGTAATGCCTTTAATTCCATTAAGATATATTTCTTTAACCTTACTTTTTAAGTGATAAATATCTCTAAGAGGATTATCTTTTGAAGTACTTTTGATAATGAATCCATTACCATCCTTCTTAATGCTAAAACCTTTAATAGCTTTAGAAATTAATTTATTAAGTTGATCAACAGTAACACCCATAATTTCTAATTTATTATTATCAAGACTAACATGCATTGTAGTCTCCATAACATTGATAGAAATCTCTTTTACATACTCAGAAAAAGTAGTCTCTTTAATTCTTTCAGCAACTTTCTTAGTTTTCTCTGAACTATTAGCAAACTCTTTTTTTAAATAAACTTCCATGGTCGGACTGCTAATAGTCTTCCTAGCATCAAGAATCTCTATTAGTCTTGGAAGACCTGTAGTTACATTCATCTCAGCGACTCCTGCAAAGTGAAATGTGTTAAGAGTCATTTGAGTACCAGGCTCACCAATTGATTCAGCAACCACCAAACCAACAGATTCTCCTGCGTCAACAGTCATAGTTAAATATTCTTCATAAACCTTTTCTAAAATCTTCTTCAATCTAGCATCAGAACACTTATCAGGTAAATTATCTTTAACCTCCTGAATAATAGATTCAGGAAGCTTTTTTTCATATTTTTTAAATAAATCAGTCATTCTTATTCACCTACCTACTTTGTCTGCTCAATTATAGATTTAACATTAAGCTTTCCGCCTTCAGACCTTGAAACATCAATAGAATCCTCTCCATAAGAGAATTGTACAATCTTCTTACCAGCATCCCTAACAGTTCCATCATACTCAACTTTTAAATCTTGAAGAGCATTAGATAATCGTCTATAAAGATAACCACTCTTAGGAGTTCTTAAAGCAGTATCCATCAAACTATCTCTTCCAGTCATAGCCATAAAAAACATTTCATGAGGCTCCAAACCAGACTTAAAACTATTTCTAATAAATCCGTGAGAAGAAGCTCCTAACTCACCTTTTTTAAAGCAACTAAGAGTTCTATCTTTATATCCTTTATTGATTCTTCCACCACGCATAGCTTGTTGACCAACACAAGCACCCATTTGAGCAACATTTATAACATTACCTCGAGAACCTGAATGAATCATTATCATTGTACCAGTTGTTTCATTAGCAAAATCAGTAACTACTTTACCAGAATCATTTCTAGCCTTGTTTAATCTCTCAAGAATTCTCAACTCAAGAGTTTCCTCAATCGACCTACCAGGAATTAATTCTAAAGAACCATCATTGTATTGCTTGATAAGTTTTTCAACATCAGACTCAGCAGAATCCAAAACTCTCTTAACTTCAGTTGATTGTTTCTCATCAAGATCAGAATCTGATAAAGCTGCAGTGAAACCATGCCTTAATAATAAATTAATACCTAATCTATAAATCTTACCAAGAATCTCTACTGTTTCATCAGCACCATAAACTTTATGAATAGTTCTTAACAAAAGACCTTTTCCCTCTCCTAAACTATTCTTATCAAGAACTCCTTCTTTCAATCGACCTTTCTCAATAATTACTTGGTTATCATCTTTTTTCTGACCTATAAAATTAAAATCTTTAGGTAAAGTACAACTAAAAATATCTTTACCATCAATCAATTCTTTCTTAGGCAACCTTGAAAAATCATCAATACCAACGCTAGCCAATAAATCAATTGCTTTATTTCTAGTCATCTTAACAAATTTTGTCAATATATAATTACCAGTAATAGCGTCTTGATTACAACCAATAATACTCAGCCCATACCTAGGACTTACAATCTGCGTTTGAACCTGCATTAATATCTCTGCTTCAGCTCTTGCTTCCTCTGTCTGAGGAATGTGAAGATTCATCTCATCACCATCAAAATCAGCGTTGTAAGGAGCACAAACAGCAGGGTTCAATCTCAAAGTCAAACCAGGAAGAACTCTTATCTTATGACACATCATAGACATTCTGTGAAGACTCGGTTGTCTGTTAAAAAGAGCAACATCCCCATCTAACAAATGTCTTTCAACAACAAAACCAGGTTCAATCTCTTCTAAAAATTGTTCTTTAGTTTCATCAGTTATTCTCTTCCTTCTACCATCTGGTCTAATAATATAAGTAGAACCAGGATATTCATCAGGTCCTCTCTTAACAAATTCTTTCAAATAATCCATGTTCCAAGAAGTAATTCTTTCAGGAACAGTAAGTTTCATAGCCATAACCTTAGGAACACCAACCTCATTGATATCAAGACCTGGATCAGGACTAATAACAGTTCTAGCACTAAAATTAGTTCTTTTACCAGCAAGGTTATATCTGATTCTTCCTTCTTTACTAGTAATTCTACCAGCAATAGTCTTTAATGGTTGACCACCTCTATGTCTTGCTTGAGGAAGTTGAGCAACATGATTATCAAAGAAAGTAGTTACATGATATTGTAATAAATCCCAAAGATCCTCAATAATTATTTCAGGAGCACCAGCATTAATATTTTCAAATAATCTCTGATTAATCCTAACAATATCACCCAGTTTATGAGTAAGATCATCTTCACTTCTCTCTCCAGATTCCAAAGTAATACTTGGCCTCATAGTAACAGGAGGTATTGGAAGAACAGTAAGAATAGCCCATTCAGGTCTCATAGCTTTAGGATTAATACCAAAAATCTCGACATCATGATCGGTAAGTCTTTCTAATCTGGCTCTAACTTCTATTGGACTTAATCGCTTATCATCTTCTAAGAACGAACTAGGCTTCTCAATAGTAATCTTTTTTTGTTTTGCTTGACAATGAGGACACTTCTTAACAGTTTTTAACTCAGCCATTATTGCAGTAATCATTTTTTGTCTAGCAGCAGGACCTTTAAGTTCAGAAACTTTATTTAATTGGTCTACTTTCTCATCAATAACATTATCAGGAATTAATAACTTCCCACAATCTTTGCATGTACATCTCAATAAATTAAGAATAATAGACGCGAAATGAATATGAACAACAGGTCTTGCTAATTCAATATAACCAAAATGACCAGGACATTCTTTAAGTCTATGACCACAAGTTTTACATCTAAGACCAGGATCAATAACTCCTAATCTTATATCCATTAATCCACCATCAACAGGGTAACCTTCCCTATCATAAAGTTCTGGAGTAACAATTTTTGCAGCTGCCATCTCTTTAATCCTTTTAGGACCTGCTATTGAAAATGAAATGCTTTTAATCTTTTTATGGACAGGTATGTTTTCTAGCATTTTTTACACCTCTTAATACTTGCCCTTCAATTCTATTTTAGGGTAAACTGTCAATGATCTCAACTCATCAAGCATCAATTTGAATGCATAACTAATCTCTATGTTATCAATCTCTGCGTTAGCACCACATGTTGGACAAAAGCTTCTTTCTTTCCTAGAATCATAGATTGCTATTGAACCACAAGTTTGACAAACAGGAACAATTGTCTTATCAGAATCAAACCTTTCTTTTAACAACAAACTTGCTCCGTGAGCAACAAAAGTATCTTTCTCCATTTCTCCTAATCTTAGACCTCCTTCCTTAGCTTTACCTTCAGTTGGTTGTCTAGTCAATAATTGAATAGGGCCTCTTGCTCTTGAATGAACTTTGTTTTGAACCATGTGCTTTAATCTTAAATAATACATGTCACCAACAAAAACTTGTACAGGAATTATTTCTCCTGTTTCTCCATCGTAAAGTTGTTCTAAACCATTCTCTCTAAAACCAAGTTCTTTTAATTCTTTTCTTAAATCTTGTTCTTTTTCAGAATCAAAAATTGTAGCATCAATTTTTCTTCCACTAAGAGCCCCTACTTTTCCACCAATTAATTCTATCATGTGACTAACAGTCATTCTAGAAGGAATACCATGAGGTGTGAATATTAAATCTGGTTTAATTCCTGTTTCTGAAAAAGGCATGTCATTCTCAGGCACTATTAAAGAAATAACTCCTTTCTGTCCATGTCTAGAAGTAAATTTATCACCAATAACAGGTATTCTTTGTTCTCTTAATCTAACATTAACTAATTTGTTTCCTTCTTCGTTCTCAGTTAATAAAACAGTATCAACAACTCCTCTTTCTCCATGATGAAGACTCATACTACTTTCTCGCCTATAATTAGTTGCCAAGTTATATTCGTCCATACTACTTAAAAATCTTGGAGGACTGGTTTTACCAATGATTACATCTCCTTCTTGAACTTTTGCTTCAGGATAAATAATTCCGTCGTCTTCAAGCATTCTATAATCATGTTCTGTTCTAAAACCCTTAATGTCTTTATCAGGAATTCCAATTTCGTCTGTTAATCCACCACTATATCTTAGTTCCTCTGTAGAAACAGGTCTATAATAAGTGCTTCTTGCTAAACCCCTATCTAAACTGGATTTATTAAAAATCACTGCATCTTCCATGTTATAGCCTTTATAACACATAACAGCTACAACAATGTTTTGTCCAAAAGGATGCTTATGTGTTTCAACAACATCATTAATAATGGTTTTAACCAATGGTTCTTGAGGATAAGTTAATAAATTAACATCCATATCTAATCTCGCATAATAATTAGCAGCATAGAAACCAATCGCTTGCTTTTGATTCTTAGAACCCTGCATTAATCTAGCTCCTTGATTGTGATGAGCAAAAGGAACTAAACCAGTACACAAACCAACTATGTCAACAGGACTCACTTCTAAATGAGTGTGATCATTAGTAAGATTCTCTTCCCTCATAGCTACAAAAGAATTTTGTTCTTCTGCAGAATCTAAGTACTCAATAACTCCTTGCTTAACTAAATCAGTCCAAGAAAGTTCTTTGTTTTCAAGTTGAGATTTTAATTTATCAGTCAACAAAGATTTTCCATTTTTAACTATTACTAAAGGCCTAACAAGTCTGCCAGAAGCTGTTTCAAAATAAAGTTGATCATTAACTTCATCAAAATAAACATTCAAATACTTGTTAAATTTTCCTTCTCTCCTATCAGAAACAATTTTTTCTCTAAATTCTAAACCGTTCTTAATTGTTCCTACAAATTTATTATTTATGAATACATCTGTCATAATATCACCTAATAAAGTTGAAGACCTTTTTTCTTTAGTTCTTCTAAAATTTCGTCTTCATTGATACTTGGGGTAGCGTGAGCTAGTAAAGCCAAGTTTTTTCTTAAACCAATATTAGAACCTTCAGGTGTTTCTGAAGGACATAATCTTCCTAGATGAGTTGCGTGTAGAGTTCTTGCTTCAAAATTTTCTTGACTACTACTTAAAGGACTTACAACTCTTTGTAAATGACTCAAACTTTGTAAAAAATTTAGTCTTTCCATTCTTTGACAAACTCCTGTTCTTCCACCAACCCAATTACCAGTAGCCATACTACTAAAGATTTTTTGAGTTAATAATTTTTCTCTAATAAGAACTTTTATGCTAGGGAATTTTCCTCTTTTAACAAGTCTTTGAAAGTTGTAAAGAATATCTCCTATCAAAACTTTTAAGTTAACTCTAAAGAGATCAGTTAACAATTCTCCACTCATCTTTAATCTTTTATTTATGTAATGATCCTTATCATCAATAGGTAATTCTCCTGAAGAAATCTTTGTGAATCTTTGAATAAATTTACAAATATTAAGAGCCTTTCCTAATCTGGATTCTGAATCAGTTCCTATGTGAGGTAGTAAGAATCTATCAAGAATTTCAGCCATTCTTTCAATTCTTATTTCTCTTGTTTGATTAATACCTATTTTTTTAGAAATAAAATCCATTGCATCTTCTTCAGTTTTTATAGACATAAAATCGTATAGGTTCAGAACAACTTCTGAATTACCTCCTAAACCTATTGCTTTAACAATGTCTTCATCTTTAGACATTCCAAGAGCTTTTAATAAAGGAAATACAGGTACTCTTTTAACTCTTGTAAAAGAAATATAAAAAATTCCGTCTTTTAATTTTTCCATTTCATGAGGTATCTTGAATGAACCTGCTTCACTAAAAATCTTTCCTGAAAATTTGCTAGGACCAGTTATTTTTTTTGAAACTATGAACCTATTACTTGCTAAGTCTTCTATGTTCACAAGAACTTTTTCAGTTCCATTAATAATAAAGTAACCTCCTGGGTCATCAGGATCTTCTCCGTGTTTAATTAATTCTTCTCTGTTCATCTCTGATAAATGACACCTATTACTTCTAAGCATTATAGGAATTGAACCTGCTTGTGTTCTTAGACTTTCTCTTTGAATCCCGTTTATGTGAGCAGATACTTCTATAAATATAGGTGCTGCGTAACTCATTTTTCTTAGTCTTGCTTCAGCAGGATAAATGTTTCTAGTACTTCCATCAGCCTCGGTGATTTCTGGTTTTTCAACCCATATCTTATCTAATTTTATTTTGAAATCATCAACATTACTAGGAATGATTGTTGGTTGTATAGCTTTATTTTCTTCAATTACTTGTTGAAGTTTATGATCAATAAAATTATTAAAACTTTCAATGTTAGCAGTTATTATTGAGTGATCTTCAAAATACTTTTTTATTAATAATTGCGATGTTTTTTCTAATTGATTATTTATTATCTTATTCATAAAAAATCACCTCCAGAGATTTTTAGGAGTCCCAAAAATTTACAATTTTTCTTATTATTTTTTTTATTCATTTACAACACCTCTGTAAAAAACAGTTCTCCCAGCAGTACGACTCTTTCTAATTATTCTAATTACATCCCCTTCTTTAGGATTAATATGTGTTATTGCTTTATCAGTTATTAATATCTTAGGAAGATTTTTTAACTCTATATTGTATTTTTCAAAAAGTTCTTTTTTTTCTTTATCATCTAATAATTTGTGCTCAGGAACTAATTTGTGTTCAGAAACAACTAATTTTTGTTCTTCTTTATTCTCTACAACAGAACTCTTAATTGTTTTTTTAGTTTTCTTAGAATTATCAACTTTAGTTTTATTAATTTTAGTTTTTGTTTTAGTTTTAGAATCTTTAGAAGTTTTAATCTTAGTGATTTTTTTAGAATTAGTAGATTTTTTCTTTTTTTCAGCCATATATATTCACTCCCCTTATCCTTAATGGATAGAAAATT
>Ga0114934_10001938_pt1 | contig 13376 bp, 13 predicted proteins | sample 4SBtaG_2_FD_99695 | JGI IMG/M metagenome (GOLD analysis project Ga0114934, IMG submission 99695) | Deep subsurface microbial communities from Kolumbo volcano to uncover new lineages of life (NeLLi) - 4SBTROV10_white metaG | ecosystem: Environmental > Aquatic > Marine > Volcanic ... | reverse complement strand
TCACCAACCGCACCCCTGCGGTCTCGGCGACCCGGGTGAGGAAGTCCTCGTTCCTGCCCGGGGCCCGGCGGTCGATGTAGTAGACGGCGACCCCGGCGTCGGGCAGTTGCTCCTTGACGTAGAGGGCCTGCTTGAGGGAGGCCAGGCAGCACACCCCCGAGCAGTACGGCAGGTGGTTCACGTCACGGGAGCCGGCACATTGGACGAAGGCCACGCGGGCCGGCTCGGCGCCGTCGGAGGGTCTGAGGATCCTGCCGCCGGTGGGGCCGTCCTCCGCTGCCAGGCGCTCCATTTGCACGTTGGAGACCACGTCGGGGAGTCCCCCGCCGAGCTCCTCGAGCTTCTCCAGTGGGTACGGCGCCCATCCCGTGGCCAACACCACGGAGGCAACCTCCAGCTCCTCGGTCTGTGGCCGGGCAGAGAGGTCCACCGCATCGTAGGGGCAGGCTTCAGCGCACGCCGAGCAGCCCTCCGGGCAGGCCTCCCGGTGGATCACGAAGCGGGACGGGAAAGCAGCTGGGAAGGGGCGGGAGATGGCCTTGACCTCGCCGAGTCCGTAGGAGAAGGGATCGGGAAGCGTGGCCGGGCACGCCTCGGTGCACTTCCCGCAGCCCGTGCAGCGGTCTGTGACCCACTGTGGCCCCGTCTCAAGCCTGACCCGCCAGTGGCCGTCCACGCGCTCCGCCGCCTGGACGGTGGTTCCCGTTCGCAAGGTGATCCTCGGGTTGGTCACCAGGCGGCGGACGTTGATCTCCAGCCCGCAGGACGGGGGACAGAGCTTGGGGAAGTAGTGGTGGAACCGGGCGACCCGTCCGCCCACGTACGGGGACCGCTCCGCCAGCACCACGCTGCGCCCGGTCTCCGCCAGCTCCAAAGCCGTGGTCAGGCCCGCCACGCCGGCGCCCACCACCAGCACCGGAACGCCTTGGCTGTGGTTCATACTTTCCTCCTGATTCCGGGACGATGGGCGCGTACCGCGATGGTGGGTTCGCCGAAGAGGGCGAATCGAAGCCATCGGAAGGCAAAGTCGAGTAGCGCCAGGTCGTCCCTCGCCATCTTGGCCACCCGCTCGCGCGGGATCTCGAACCGTTGCAGGAAGGTGGTCTCGAAGACCATCTCCCGGAACCTGTCCAGGTCGTAACAGGCCATCAACATCACCCTGGTGCGTCGTTCGTCGAGCCGTCGTCCCCCGATGAACCATGGATGGCCCACGAGGTCCCGGAAGCCCTTCTCCAGGAGCTCCTGTTCGAGGACATGCTGATCCTCGCGCCAGATGTCCACGTGCCACTCGGGACCCGTGCCACACCCCTCGCACCAGCCGTCCTCGAGGAGTGTGAACACCGGTTGGGGAACCTCCCCGGCGCGGGCCGGCGGAAGGGCCATGGCCAGCGGATACATGCGGCAGGCCCACGGACGGTCTTCATAGACGGTGCATCCTTCCCTGGAGACGAAGGGGCAGGTCTTCTCCTCTGTATCCTCCATCCGGAGTAACACCACCGGAAGACCCAGCTCCGAGGACCAGGTGATGTGGGTGTGGCGCTCCAGGAATTCGGTGGTGCCGAGGTCGAGCCTGCGGGCGAGACGGAGCACGTCCAGGGGCGTCAGAACGATGGTGACGTCGGCGCAGCATCGCGTGAAGCACGGAAGGTCCTTCCGGCACTGGAAACGGAAGGTCTCGCCGGGCTCGAGGAGTCGTCCTTCGATGGGAGGCGCGTCGGCCGCGGCGGGGGCGCTCATGGCGTCACCTCGGAGCCCACCGGCGCCACCGTGGCCTCCAGGATGCGGTCCTTGAGGGCGTCGGGCGACCACACCGCCAGGGGGGACGGTTTCCCCGTGGCCGGATCCACCCGGTAGCGGTAGGCCGCCTTGACCCCGTAGCGGCTCTCCATCCAGGTCCAGGAATCCCGGTAGTACGGGCATTCATCGTTGAAGCAGGCCAGGTGGAACGGCCTGTCCCAGCCGCCGGCCTCCGGCAGCTCGAACGCCTCCAGCCTGGTACCGCAATGCGGACACGTGGGATGCATACTCATGGTCCAGCTCCCCCCTCTCTTGGAACTGGGAAAGGGGGTCCCGGGCTCGGCCCGGGACCCCCGGTTCGACAAAATCAGCGAACGGCCTGCTCACCCACGATGTGGAGAATGGGCCGCTTCAGCATCTCCCACTCGCCCGTGGCCGGATCGAGACGGCAGTTGACGAAGCAGTGCCAGTTCTCCTCGTCCATGGCAGGGAAGTCGGAGCGGAAGTAGTATCCCGGCCACCGCGACTCCTCGCGGTAGAGGACGGTGCGCACGTGGGCCTCCGCCTGGTACATGCGATGGACGTTCTCCCAGGCGCGCATGAGCTCGTGCAGGTTTTCGGCGCCCAGGTTGGCCGAGTCCTCCTTGAGGAAGTTGAGAAGCTCCATGCCCTTCTCGAGCATCGGCTTCGAGGTGGTGAACTGGGCGGTCACTCCGCCGGCGTACTCGTCCATGAGCTTCTGGAGCCGGGTCATGAACATGTTGGGTCGGATGTAGTTGGGGTTGACGTTGGGCTGGGTGGTCTGATTCTGGCTCTCGGCGAACAGATCCAGCGGCCGGTACACCTCGTCCCGGAGCGCGGCGATGGCAGCGTCATCGATGGCGAGCTGGCCCGGGGCCTCCTTGACGATGTAGCGGATGGCCGCCTTGCCGGCGATCCTGCCCTCGGCGTGGGAGCCCGACGAGAACTTGTGCGAGGAGGCGCCCGAGGCGTCACCGGCGCAGAACAGGCCGGGGACCGTAGACATGTTCTCGTAGCCCCAGAAGTAGTCAGCCGGCGCCAGGTCTTCGGGTCCGCTCACCCAGGCGCCGGAAGCGCCGGAGTGGGAGCCGATGAAGTACGGCTCGGCGGCGGCGATCTCGGACGGCCTCTCCTCGGGGGCGGTGTTGGTGCCGGCCCACAGGATCGCCTGCGAGATCGTCATGTCCAGGAAGTCCTCCCAGGCCTCGGACTCGAGTTCTTTCATCTTCTTCTTGTACGCCTTGGGATCGTCCTGATACTGCTCGGCGAGCCTGGCGATGGCCTCCTCGGTCCGCATGTAGATCGGGCCCTTGCCGTCCATCACGTCCAGCAACATGAGGTAGTTGCGCAGGTTCGCGGGAACCGGCTTGACGTGACCGTACGGTGCGTAGGCGTCCAGCGCCGGCCGCCGTTCCTGCATGTACTCGCCGCCGAACGCATTGGTCGCGCGCGACTTGAAGAGCAGGAACCAGGCGCCGACCGGACCGTAGGCGTCCTTGAACCGCACCGGGATGAACCGCACCTCCTGGCAGGTCATCTCGGCGCCGGCCTTCATGGTGAAGTAGGCGGAGGCGCCGGCGTTCCAGGGCGGATACCAGGCGCGCCCCTGCCCCTCGCCGGAGGAACGGGGTTTGAACACGTGTACCGCGCCGCCCATGGCCACCAGGGTGGCCCGGGCCTTGAACACGTAGAAGGTGTTCTCGCGCACCGAGAAGCCGTACGCACCGGCGCAGCGGTCGCCGTCCATGAGCGGGCCGACGATGAAGACGCGCTCGTAGATGTTCTCGGTCCCCAGAGCGTTCTTGGCCGCCTCGGCCACGATCACCTTGTAGGATTCTCCGTTGATCATGAGCTGCCAGCGGCCCTCGTGCACGTAGTTGCCGTTCTCATCCTTCCAGATGGGAAGGCCCCACTTCTCGAAGAGGTGCACGGTGGAGTCCACGTGGCGGGCGATGTTGGCCACCAGGTCCTCGCGGGTCACGCCCATGAGGTCGTTCCGGACGTAGTTGATGTAGTCCTCGACGGTGTTGTCGCCGTCCTTCAGGCCCACGTACTGGTTGATGGCGGACAGTCCCATGGCCACCGCCCCGGAACGGTCCATGGCCGCCTTGTCCACCAGGGTGACCCTGAGGCCGTGCTGTTTGGCCCAGTGGGCGGCCTCCACGGCGGCGCCGCAGGCCGCCATGCCGCCACCCAGGATCAGGAGATCGGTCTCGACGATCTTGGTCTGAAAGTCCTGCATGGTCCCTCCCTCCCTACTTGGTCCACACGGCCGTGAGGCCGAGGGAGTCGGGCTCGGTGAAGAGCGCCGGGCTGTCGATGTCGGAGGTCACGGGGAAACCGCCCGTGGGTTCCGCCTGGCCCTCAGGCGTGGTGCGGATCGCGAACTTGAACCGCTTCACCTGGCCGTTGCGGAACTTCACCGTCCACATGATGGCGTCGGTGGAGCGCATGGGCACCACCGAGGCGCCCATGGGCACGAAGTCCGCGTAGCCGCGGACGTCCACGGCCTGGTTCGGGCAGATCTTGACGCAGTTGTAGCACTCCCAGCACATTTCGGGTTCGCGGTTGTAGGCCTTCATGGTTTCCTTGTCCAGGACCATGAGATCGTTGGGGCAGATGTACTGACAGGCGGTCTTGTCGAGCGCCTTGCAGCCATCGCATTTCTCTGGGTTGACGAAGCTTGGCATGCACACCTCCTCTGCTTCGGCGACAGACGCCGCTGGTTCGGTTTGAACCCTGGAGGTATGACCCGGAAGACCGCGTCAATGCGGTTCCATCCCACGTAGGAAGGGTTTACCTTCCCGGGAATCCGGGGGTTCTGGTTGCCGGGCCGACACGTCCAGGGCGGCTGGAACCCCTTTTCCTCTCTTCTCCTGCATCACCTCCCCGCTCGAACTCTGCACCACGGCACACGTCAAGAAGACAAGCAAGCTTTGTACCGATTTTCACAAGGCTTGGATCTGTTGGATCTATTGAACTTGAGACTCTCGAAAGGGACAATCTCGCGACACTCGACGGTTACCGTACTGAAACACGGATCCGCTCCAGGCGCTAGAGTTTTTGCAACTCCTTCTAATAACGATGGGATATCTGAATTGAAGCGAGGGTGTTACGGGCGAGAAACCGTAACGTCAACGTGACAGACTGTTCACGCCGAGCCACTCCGTATCGAATCGCTCCACCTCGGGCAGTGATTGCACGGTCCGAACAACTTCCTCCAGCATCCCCGCCCCCGGGAGCAGCCCCTTGAGATGGACCACGCCGTCCTCGACCCTGACTTCGATGCCGTCCGCCGCGGCGGCAATCCTGGGGTTGAGATACAGTTTGGCCTTCACATGGGCCTGGAGAAAGAGCGTCTCGAGGTGGGTAGCGTCCTCCGCCGTGGCCTCGAACTCCGGGTTCCTGGCGAGTAACGAGACGATCTCGCAGGCTGCGTCGCAGCAGACCTTCTCGAGGAGGAAGCGGGTCCAGGAGCGCCGGTCTTCGTCCCGTTGCCGGACATATCCTCGGCCTCTTTCTCCGTCAGGCCGTACTCCCGCCGGGCGACTTGAATCCGGTGGGCCAGCGGCGCCACGATCCGTACCCGGATCACATGTCGCACCCCACTCAGCAGGAAGTGTCCTGCGTGGCCGTGGTAGACGAGTCGGTCACCCATGGCGAGGCGGCAGAGCGTGGCTTGGGCGGCGGTGAGGTAGATCTTCCGGTCGATGCGGAAGCGGTCCAAAAAACGCGGCCCTCGGCCGAGTCCCCGGAGAAGTTTAGCCTCTTCGATCCCATACGTCCGCGAGGCTTCCTCCACCAGATCCTCGCGGCTCACGATCCGGTAGCCCAGCTTGGCCCCCAGGCAGCGGGCGAGCTCGGTCCCTCCGGACAGCGTTCCCCTGAAGATAGTGATGATGGGCATGGCGACCTGCCGTTCCCCGATTGTCCCCCCGTACCGTCATTCTGCGCCACGGGCGATTCCGAGTCAAGCAGCCGGCCAGGGGCACGGCCACCGGCAGGGGCACGAAGACGGACACGGTCATTGGCACGGGCACGTTTGCGGACACGCACACGGACAGGGAGACGGATAGGGAAATGGACACCGACCCGGTCCCCGGGCCGTTCCGGTGTTCGATCCAATCCCCGCCGTGGAACGGAACCGCCGAGGCCTTCCGAGGCGAGGCGGAAGTGTTACGAACTCGTGACGCGAAACGCTGGCGTGAAGGAAGACGTACGGCGGGTCCAGCACCCCAGATCCGTGTTTCTTCCGGGAGGATCTGACTTTGGCGGCGCATCGCACCGTTGGGGTTGCGGGCGCGCTCCCGGCACGGTTTTTGCTCAAATGATGAATGGAGCAGCTCCGAGAGGGGTTTGGAGGGGAGATGACAGGAATCCTGATCGGTGGATGGGTCTGGTTCTGCGTTGGGGTCTTCGTGGTGGGTTGCCTGTGGAAGGCGTTTCGGTATGCCACCGCTCCCGTGCATCTCAGGTGGGATCTCTACCCAGTGGCCCATGAGCCTCGCCGGGACCACGGGGGCTCCTACCTCGAGGAGCGCGAGTGGTGGACGAAGCCGAGCCGGAAGGACCGGCTCGGAGAGCTTGGGGTCATGGCGGCGGAGATCCTGTTGCTCAAAGGGGTCTGGGAGCATAACCGGAGGGTCTGGTGGGGCTCGCTGATGTTCCACTGGGGGCTGTACCTGCTGACGCTCACCACCGTCGGCCTCGGCCTGGAGGTCGTGGGGCTGGCTAGGGGGTGGCTCGTTCCTATGCTGGCGGTGACCGGGACCGCGGGCGGCGCCGGCACAGCGGTGGGGGCGCTGATTCTGCTAGGGATGCGTGCTTTTGATCCGCTGCTGCGGCCGTACACGTCGCCCGCCGATCGCGCCAACCTGCTCGTCCTTTGCGCCTTCGGGACGCTGTCGGCGTTCGTCGCGGCCTGGACACCCGGGATGGAGACCGTGGCGCGCCGGCTCGCGGATCCCTTGCGTTTTAGAGGGTCGGCGATGGATCCGCTCTGGGCGGCACAGATGGCTGTTGGGGGCCTTTTCCTGCTCTACTTCCCGGCCACGAGGATGGTCCACTTTTTTGCCAAGTACTTCACCTACCACAAGGTGCGCTGGGACGACGAGCCGGTGGCGGGCAACCCCAGGCTGGCTGCGCGTCTAAGTGCTGCGCTGGACTTTGGCGTTGATTGGTCGGCCTCGCACGTACAGACGGGGCGGACGTGGGCCGAGGTGGCGACGGAGTTGCCCGAGGCCACGAAAGGGGGGGGCAATGACTGACGTCAGCATCCGCACGAGGGAAGAACTGGCCGAGTTCCTGGAGCGGTACGAGGGTGTGGACGTGAGCGCGCTCCTGCCGCTTCCGCACCCCTACGAGGATTGGGCGGACGAGCCGATTCCGTTGCTGTCCGAATCGCAGGCCGAGCGGATCGCGCCAGGTCCTGACGGGGTGGCGGCCGCCCAAATCCCACTACCGAAGACCGAGGAGGAGCGGGAGCGGCTCGTGGCCGGATTCCTCGAGGGTCTGAGAAAGCTTCTCACCAAGGAGAACAACTGGACCTTCCTGCAGCCGCTCCTGCTGTCGCTGGAAAACTGTGTCAAGTGCCAGAGCTGTGCGGAGGCGTGCCCCATCTACACCGGGTCGGGGCGCGTGGAGTACTACCGGCCAACGTTCCGGTCCGAGGTGTTGCGCAAGATCGTGAACCGGTACCTCAAGCCCGCGGGCGGTCTGTTCCCGAAGTTCAGGGGGCTCGACATCGACCTCGACTGGGAGACGGTGATCGCCCTTGCCGAGTCCAGCTACAGGTGCACCTTGTGCCGCCGGTGCGCGCAGGCCTGTCCGGTGGGCCTCGACAACGGGCTGATCTCACGCGAGATCCGGAAGCTGTTCAGCCAGGAGCTAGGCATCGCGATGCCGGAGCTCCACGAGAAAGGGACTGTCAAGCAGCTCACGGTGGGTTCCTCCACCGGACTCAACCCCGCCGGTCTGGCCGACATCATGGAGTTTGCCGAGGAGGACATCCAGGAGAAGACGGGTCTGGACATCACGATGCCCTTCGACGTGGAGGGAGCGGACTACCTGGTCATGCACAACGCGGGGGAGTTCCTCTCCTGGCCTGAGAACCTCCAGGCCTTTGCCATCATCCTCGAGGCGGCGGGGATCAAGTGGACACTGTCCTCCGAGCTGGTGGGCTACGATTCGGTGAACTACGGATTGTTCTACGACGACGTCCAGTACTCCAGGATCGCCCTCAAGCACTACGAGGTGGCCAAGAAACTGGGCGTTAAGGCCATGCTCGTGGGTGAGTGCGGGCACGCCCACAAGGCTCTGATGCCCATCGCCGACAGGTTGATCCCCGACGAGCTGCGGGTCCGGACCGAGAGCTGCCTGGTGCTTCTGGAGGACCTGGTGGTCAACGAGAAGCTGCTGTTGGATCCGTCCCGGAACGACTTTCCGGTGACGTTGCACGATCCGTGCAACATCACCCGCTCTATGGGGATCGTGCAGCCCCAGAGGAACATCCTCCGCAAGATCGCTCCCCGATTCCGTGAAATGGAGCCCCACGGCGTCTACAACTACTGCTGCGGCGGGGGGTCGGGCTTTGCCATCTGCTCGTCGCTCAACTTCCCGGACTGGAGGTCCAGGGTTTCAGGGCGGCTGAAGTTCCGCCAGATCCTCGAGGCCTTCGCCGACTGTATTGACGCGGACACCAAGAAATACGTGTGTGCGCCGTGCTCCAACTGCAAGGGACAGATGCGCGATCTGATCAATTACTACCAGGCATGGAATCGTTGCGGGATTCTCTACGGAGGACTGGTGGAGTTGATCGTCAACGCCATGGTGGATGTGAGGGAGGGGTTCATCGACTGGGAGATGCATTGAGAACCGGCCCCATGGCCGGCCGGAAAGGAGACGAAGATGGGCCTTGGTCGACTGCTACGGACCGGCAGGCGCGGTGCCGACGCCGGATTTCGCCGGAGGGCCGTTGGGCGGATCCGGAACGAGAACGAGCTCGTCCAGCTTGCCTGCCACGACCCCGATCTGGAGGTCCGGGTCCTGGCTGTAGAGAGGATCCGGTCCATCGCCGCCCTCAGGCGGGTGGCCGTAGAGGGCGAACATCTGGACGCAAGGATCCGGGCGGTCCGGTCCATCGGCGATCCCCGGGTGCTTGCGGCCATCATGCGGGAACGCAAGCAGCCCGACCTAATGATGGCGTGCTTCGAAGGGATCCGTGACGAAAAGGTCCTGGCGGAAATCGCCGGAGATCCCCGGCAGAGCCTCACCGCACGCCGGATCGCCATCAACATGTTTGCGGACACCGCTCTCCTGGCCGAGTTGATCTCCTCCTTGCGAGCCCCCGCCCTGCGGAAAGCGGCTCTGGATCGAATCGAGGATCCCGAACTCCGGGCTCGGTTGGAGAGCGAGGAGAACGGCGGGGCGGAGTGGGATCCGGAGGCGCGAATCCTGGAGCTCGCCAAGGTCACCGATCCGGATGATCTGGCCGAGGTGCTTGGAGCTTTCCGAGATTCTCCGGGGTCCGTGAAGGGGCTGGGGGTGCTGGCTGCCGAACAAGGGGGGAGGTCCCGGCGTGCTGCGGAGATTCTCCTTCGTCAGCTGAGGCATCCCAGGCCTGAGATCCGCCGGATGGCGCTGGAGAGGCTGGCGGCCGCCGGACGCCTTCCGGAGAGAGAACTGAAGGTTCTGAGTGAGAACGATCCCGATCCGGAGGTGCGAGCCCTTGCAGTTTCCCTCGCGGAGAAGGACCACGAGGACGGAGGAGGTGTGCAGTGAGTGCGAAGATCCTGGTTGTGGATGACGAACCGGATATTCGAACCTATCTCAAGACGCTCTTTGCCAGAGAAGGCCACGAGGTAGTGACGGCGGCCAACGGCGAGGAAGGTCTGGAGGTGGCCCAGGAGAGCCGGCCGGACGTGATCTTCCTCGACATCTTAATGCCGAAGAGGACGGGGATCATGCTGTACCGCAAGCTCCGGAAGGACGAAAAGCTGGGAGGTGTTCCGGTGGTGATCCTCACCGGGCTTGCCCAGTACCGAAGCTTCTTCGCCCAGGACTTCGAGGAGGTCCCTCAGCCGGACGCCTTCGTCGAGAAGCCCCCCCGGCGGGAGGACCTGTTGGCGCTGGTCAACAGACTGCTCGGGGGAAACGTGGCCGCCACCTGAGGCGCGGAAGGGAGCTCCAATGGGCCGAGATTCGGTTCCCACCCTGGTCGAGGCGGCACCGTGGGTTCAGACGGACCAGTTGCTGGACATCGTGCCCTCTGCAATCTCCATCCAGGACAGGAGTTTCCGGATCATCTACGCCAACGAGACTTTCCGCCGGTTGCTTGGAGACCGGGTGGGGGAGCTGTGCTACGCGGTCTACAAGGGGCGGTCGGAGGTGTGTCTGGGCTGTCCGCTGGCGCGGACGTTCCAGGACGGCCAGATCCACGTGAGCGAGGAGGTGGTACAGACTCTTCGGGGCGAGACCATCCAGGTGGCCGTTCAGACGGCGCCTATCCGCGAAAATGGGGCGATCGTGGGAGGGATGGAGGTGGCCACCGACATCTCCAAAACCGCCGAGACGCGGCACGAGCTGATCCTTCTCGGGCAGGCCATGGCCGGGATGGCGCATTACATCAAGAACATTCTCACTGGACTGGAAGGCGGTGTCTTCGTCGTGGAGGAAGGGCTGAACTCGGGGGATGAGCGCCTGTTGCGCGAAGGCTGGGGCATGGTGCGCCGCAACATCGAGCGAGTCGGAAAGCTGTCGCGGGACCAGCTCTATTGCTCCCGTGAGCGGGCACCGGAGCGGCGCATGGTGGAGGTGGCCCCGCTGATCTGCGAGGCGGTGGAGCTCTACCGGGAGAAGGCGGCGGCCGTCGATGTGGAGCTGCTCACCAACATCGATCCCCGGTTGGGCGGAGGGTGGAAAGGGTGGATGGATGCGGAGGACGTTCACAACCTGTTGACCAACCTGTTGTCCAACGCCGTGGACGCCTGTGCGTTCGACACTGACAAGGAGCACCATTGGGTGCAGGTCGGGGCCTTTCTGGAGCCTGGGGGACAGCTGAGGCTGGAAGTCGCGGACAACGGCCGCGGGATCCCGAGGGAGCTCTGCGGAGAGGTGTTCACCGAGATGTTCACCACCAAGGGTGCCGGAGGAACGGGTCTGGGCCTTCTGGTGGTGTACCGGGTGGTGTGCGCGCACGGGGGAGATATCGCTGTGCTCTCGGACGAGGGCGTGGGAACCGTCTTCAACGTCATTTTGCCGCTGAGCGAATAAGAAGGTCGGCCTTGCCGTTACGTTTTGGTAACGACGCCCTCGGACTGCACACCTGTACAAGCATATCAACCTTTTGAAGTCACAGCTGTTGGTCGGGGTCCTCACCGGAGATCTACTGGCACGGGTGTTGCTTGATCTCGGCTGAAAGGCAGCCCCGCCGGCTTCGGGGGGAGCAGGAGGCAGCCATGCAGCTCGAGTCCAACAGCTTACCCGAGGTTCCACAGGATGTGCTCTCGGGTCTCTGCCCGCCGAGGTTGACCCCAGAGAAGATCCAGGAGCGGCTCTCGTACATCATCGAGAAAGACCGTGTGGTGGATGACCTGCCCCGCAGGTTTCTGGAGGCCTTCGCCGCGGTGCTGCAGCACACCAACTACCGGCAGGTTGTCGACAACTACGCCAGGATTCCGGCCCGCTGCGCAAACTGCACCTGCGCCTGCCAGATCTATCAGCACACGCACGATCCCCATGATGTCCCCTGCTACCGCTCGAACCTCCTGCTCGAGGTGTATCGGAGGCACTTCACGCTGCGAGGGATCGTGGAGGGACATCTGAAGGGTACGCCCCTGCTGACGGATGATTACATCCTGGAGATGGCCGAGACCTACTACCACTGCACCGCCTGCCGCCGGTGCTCACTGGAATGCCCGCTGGGGATTGATCACGGCTTGGTGACCCACCTGGCGCGGTACGTCCTCTCGGAGATCGGGCTGGTTCCCCGGGCGCTGGTGATCTCCACCAGGGAACAGCTCGAAGGAAAGACGCGGAACACCTCGGCCATCCCCTGGCCCGCCATCGCCGATACCCTCGAGTTCCTCGAGGAGGAGATCAAGGACGACAAGGGGGTGGAGGTGAAGTTCCCGGTGGACGAAAAGGACCGGGAGTACATCTTCTTCGCCCCGGTCTCGGATTACCTGATGGAGGCGGAGACGCTGATGGGGATCGCAGTGGTTTTCTATGCCGCCGGCGATATGGATAAGTGGACCATCTCCACCGAGTTCCTGGACGGTATCAACTACGGCCTCTTCTACAGCGACTGGATTCTGGAGCGATGCCTCAAGGAAGAGCTGGACCAGCTCAGGAGGCTGAACGCTCGGAAGATCCTCATCGGCGAGTGCGGTCACGCCTCCCGCTCGGCGAAGGCGTTCATGAGCACCTTCGGCGGAGGGGAAAAGGCGCCACCGGTGGTCAACATCATCGAGTATACCCACCGTGCGTTGAAGCAAGGGCGTCTCAAGCTGAACCCGGACGTGATCACGGAGCGGGTCACCTATCACGACCCCTGCAACCTCGCGAGGACCGGCTGGATCATCGACCAGCCGCGGGAGATCATCAGGGCATTCTGCAAGAACTTTGTGGAGATGGAGCCCCACGGCCAATGGAACATCTGCTGCGGTGGAGGGGGCGGTACGGTTTCCGTGGATGAGATCCGGCCGTATCGCACCGGTCCAGGGGGCAAGGTCAAGGCCGAGCAGATCCGCGCCACCGGGGCCCACTACGTCGTGGCGCCCTGCGCCAACTGCAAGAAGCAGCTCAGGGAGCTTTGCGAGGACAACGGGCTGACGGACGTGCAGGTGGTGGGGCTTCACGACCTGATCTACAAGGCCATCGTGTTGGACTGAGGAGGACCACATGCTCGAGAGCTGGATCGCAGTGGCCCGCGGACCGCTGCTTCGCCTCGCGCTCCTCGCCATGGTGCTGGGGCTCCTGCGGCAAGTCGTGCTGCAGACTTGGGAGATCTCGTGGGCCTGGAAGCGTGCCGGTGACCGGGTGGTACCGTGGCGGCTGGTCATCCGGAGAAACCTCGCATGGCTCTTCCCATGGCGGTACCTGCAGCGGAAGGAACGGCAGCTCTACAACTTCACCTCGTTCGTCTTTCACGTGGGAGTGATTTCAGTTCCCGTGTTTCTCGCCGGCCACGTGGCCATCTGGAGGAAGGAGCTGGGTGTATCGTGGTGGGTCCTGCCGCCGCGGGTAGCCGATTGGCTTTCCGTGCTCACGTTGATGGCGGCTCTGGGCCTCGTAGCGGGAAGGGCGGCCAACCGGGCCTCACGCCGCATCAGCACGCTGCAGGACTGGCTGCTCCCCGTGCTGTGCAGCGTGCCCTTCGTGACCGGGCTCTGGGTGGCGCACCCCGCCTCCAGCCCCTTCAACGCTCAGGCTGTGTACCTGGTGCACCTCCTTTCAGCGGAACTCCTGTTGGTCCTGGTGCCGTTCTCCAAGCTGGTCCACATGGTGTTGTTCTGGGTGAGCCAGATCTCGTCGGAGCTCGGCTGGAGGTTCCCGCCCGGATCCGGCGAGCGGGTGCGGGCCAGCCTCGGAAGGGGGGCGGAGGGCGTATGATCAAGGAC
>Ga0114934_10001937_pt1 | contig 13376 bp, 12 predicted proteins | sample 4SBtaG_2_FD_99695 | JGI IMG/M metagenome (GOLD analysis project Ga0114934, IMG submission 99695) | Deep subsurface microbial communities from Kolumbo volcano to uncover new lineages of life (NeLLi) - 4SBTROV10_white metaG | ecosystem: Environmental > Aquatic > Marine > Volcanic ... | reverse complement strand
TTTTTAAAGTTTTGCTCTTTATTGTGGAGAAAAAATTAAAAATAAGGGAGGAGCACCGTATAGATATCCGAATAGTTATAAAATATTTTTATTAAAACTGAAATCTCTATAAAGGCAAAGAAGAATTTAAACTATATGGGATATACATAATAATTTAAAATTTAGAAAAATTAAATATTAAGGGGGGGGAAAAAAAAAAAAACTTGACAAAGAAATTATAATAATATAGTTTGTTTTGCATATTGTATGTTACAAAGAACATATTGTAACATAAATAATATAATAATTAGGTGGTGTCCTTTATGAACCAATATATCCTAATTGGCATAATAATTCTTACAGGAATAGTTTTTGCTATAATATCAGAAAAGATCCGCCTTCCTTCTGTTGCTGGCTATATAGTTGGAGGCATAATTTTAGGGCAGATATTTTTATACTTTACAAAAATTAATTTAATGAAAGATTTATCGCTTTTCAGTACAATTGCTTTAAGTTTTATTGCATTTAATGTTGGGGGTGAATTAAAACTAAAAGATATCCGAGTATTGGGAAAGAGTATTCTTTATATAGTTCTTTTTGAAACAAGTCTGGCTTTTCTTTTTGTATCATCTTCGATATATTTATTATCAAAGAATATTCCTCTTGCATTGATTTTAGGTGCTGTTTCAGCTGCGACAGCCCCTGCAGCAACTGTTATGGTAATAGACCAATATCACGCCAAAGGTCCTCTAACTACCACTTTACTTGCTGTCGTTGGATTAGATGATGCTGCAGCACTCATAATATACAGTTTTGCTCTCTCTATTGTTAAAGTAATATTAACTCCAGACGTACATATGAATATTGCAATAACAGTGATTCATCCGCTGTTAGAAATATTTGGTTCTTTTCTATTAGGTACAATTCTTGGCATAGGAGCAGGTATATATTTAAGGAAGCGTAACACATCAAAGATAGAGAATCTTGCAGTCCCAATTGGATTGATACTTTTAACTACTGGAATATCGCAAATATTTCATTTTTCAGGAATACTTGCGAATATGGCGGTTGGTTTTGTATTGGTCAATTATGCTGCCCATAAAAGCGAGTGGTTCTTTAAAAATTTACGTGAATTTGCTCCACCATTTTATATAATCTTTTTTGTATTGGCAGGAACACGTCTTGACATTCATCTGTTACCCAAATTAGGAGTTTTGGGATTAGCCTATCTATTATTTAGAATTGGAGGGAAAGTTACAGGCGCTTCCTTTGGTGCATATATCTCAAACGCTCCGGCAACTGTTAAAAAGTATATTGGCTTTGGATTATTATCCCAGGTCGGTATTGCCATAGGATTGGCTGTGATTATATATAATGAATTGATAGTATTTAAGAATGGATACAAACTTGCAAATATAACTATAAATATATTACTCGCAACAACAATTATAACCGAAATTATTGGTCCTATACTTGTAAGACATGGTTTAACAAAAGCACAGGAGATAGGTAAAAGAAAATATTAATTTTATGGAGGATAAAAAAATGGCAAGAGTAAAGATATCAAATTATTTAAAAAAGGGAAATATACAATTTATTAAATCCAGCAAGAAAAAAGAGGCTTTAAAAGAGTTATTTGAAATTATTAACAATGATCCTAAATTAGAAGATAAGAATTTATTTAAAGAATTTCTTAAACGAGAAAAGATTATGAGTACTGGGATTGGTGTTGGTATCGCTATTCCACATATAAAGCATTCCACGATAAAAGATTTTGTTGTTGCCATAGGAATCAGTAAAAAAGGCATAAAATTTGATGCAATAGATAATATGCCTGTTCATATCATTATTATGGTTGCTGCACCTGCTCATAAACATTCTGAATATTTAAAACTTCTCGCACGTATAGTGCTTGTTTTAAAAAACAATGATTTACGAAAAAAGATAATAGCATCAAAAAATATTGATGAAATTTATACTCAATTTACAAATGCATAAGGGAGGTATATTATGTATCAGGTAATAATATTTATTTATCATGAGAGATATTATGAAAATATAATGACCGCACTTACTGATATAGGAGCACATACTGCCTTTGTAATTGAAGGGTTAAATATGGCTAATGCACTTGCGTTCAATGTCCCAATATTTGCGGGGCTGAGAGCTGAACTACAGCATAGTCCAAAATTTTGCAAAATAATATTTACATTAGTTGATGATAAAGAAAGTATTGATGAACTCGTTGAATCAATAAAGGATTCAGGAATAAATAATAAGAAGGAAAAAGTTTTTACTCTAACTTATCATAAAGTCACTAAAATTGAATAAAGTTTTGCTACTTTACATTATGTCTCTGCCACCATTGAATCCCATCCTTAAATTACTATAAACTAAACAAACAATTTATATATTTCATTCATAGGTAAGTAGGAAGAATCATTAAAATCTATTTTCGCTCTCACCCTTTTAAAATTAACCTCTGGCACCTTTCCTGTTTCCATAACTTTCTTTGTAATTTTATAAAATTAGGCCTATTCCCTAACAGTAAATAATAAAATAAGAGAGGTATTGTAGTCCACTTTTGAATTTTAAATGACAAAAATAAAAAAATACTTGACTTTTTAGCACAAAACACTTATATTTCATATAGTTTTAGTATGATTAGGAGCAGAGCATGATAAAATCTGAAGATAAAGTTTTTGACACTTTGACACAATATCCTGCTCTAAAAGAAGTATTAATTAAAATTAATCCGAAATTCAGTCAATTAAATAATCCTGTTCTTTTTAATACAGTCGCCAGAGTTACTCCTTTTTCAAAAGTAGCTAAACTTGGTAAAATTTATATAAATGAATTACTCTTAGAATTAAACGAAGCTATAGGGGAGAAAGAAGCTTTCTTAAAATATGTAAAGCAGGAAACTTTTAAAAATAAAGACCAATTTCTAAATAGTTTAAAAAAAGAACAAACAACAGAAAAGCCGAAATGGATTCCTACCTCTGATATAGAATGGGAGATTTTAGATGTTAGAAATGACAAAACAGACCCATTTTTAAAATTAAAGGCAAAGTCAGAGTCTTTACAAAAAGGGGAAGGTTTTATTCTTATTCAAAAATTTGAACCTTTCCCAATTATAACTTTTCTTGAACGCACTGGTTTACAATCCTATACAATAGAAGAAAACAAAGAAAAATTTAAGATTTATTTTTTCAAGGAGACATAAATGGACGCTAATTTTGAAACAAAAAGAAAAGAAATAAAGGAACTTTTAAAAAAAATCAGCAAACCAGAGAGCAACACTAATCTTACAGAAACAAAAGAAAAATTTAAAGACTTAATCAAAGATGCGAATCCCATGCTCATTGTTTTAGCTGAATCTGATCTTGTCAACGAAGAGGGATTTTCCCCTGATGACTTGAAGACAGCTTGTGATGTTCATCTTGAATTATTTAAGGATTCTATAGAAAATCCTGATCTCAAAGTTCCAGAAGATCATCCAATTTACACTTTTCAGCAAGAGCATAAAGCTATTTTAAAAATGCTTGATAAACTACGCAAATTAACAATACAAGCAAAAAGCAAAGGCTCTTTTGACAATATTACAGAGGAATTGGAACAAATCAATGTTCTAGCACAAAAACTTATGGAAGCAGAAAGCCATAATATTAGACAAGAAAACACACTTTTCCCTATTTTAGAAAGACATGGCATAGAACAGCCTCCCGCTATTATGTGGACAGAACATGTAGAAATGAAAGAAAACAAAAAGAAACTTTTAAAAATTCTCTCTGAACAAGAAAAATATAAATTTGATGAATTTTTAAACCTTGTAGAAAGTTTAATAGTTCTTCTTATTGAACAATTTGGAGCACACACGCAAAAAGAAGAACAAATTCTCTATGTAACAGCACTAGAAAATATCACTGAAGAAGAATGGAATGACATAAAAGAAGAATGTGATAATTTAGGATATTTTAATTTAGAATATTAATGAGGAGGAGATCATGAATCTCAAAGAATTATCAATTGAAACCATAGAAGCCATTATGGACCATCTTCCTGTAGATGTCTCTTTTGTAGATGCCGAAGACAGAGTAAAATTTTTCAACTCACCAAAAAAGGGCAGACTTTTTCCTCGAACGAAAATGGATTTACAACGCAAAGTTCAAAATTGTCACCCACAAAAAAGCGTCCACATAGTTAACAAAATTTTAGATGCTTTTAAAAAAGGAGAAAAAGACGAAGCCCCTTTTTGGATTAATATGAATGGGAAACTTATTTACATAAATTATTTTCCTGTACGCGACAAAGATGGTAATTATCTTGGAACTTTAGAAGTTAGTCAAGATGTAACTGGTATAAAAAAATTAGAAGGCGAACAAAGACTCTTAGATTGGGATACCGAATAAATAATTTATTTATTTCCGATTTTATTCAGTTTTATCTATATCTACAATTTTAGGTAGTTCTTTAACATGTTGTATTTGTTCTAATTTATCCTTATCAAAATTAAACTGAAACAACATATTTTTTGTGTTACTTTTTAATTTTACTTGTTTTTCTTTTACTGAAATTACAGTTCCAACAAAAATATCAGATTTAACATAAACAAAACTCCCCTGCTTCAAATGAACAAATTGAATTCGATCAGATAGAGACTGTTCTAAAAGATTAAGTCGCCTCAACTGATGTTTTAAAAGAGACACATTCTTTTTAATTTTTTCATCAGAAGTCTCTTGAAGAAAAATTTCCAAATTATTTTTTTCTTCAAGCAATTTTTGTATATTCTTTTTCACGGCCCGCATTTTCTGTTTAGTAAAAAAATCCTCTCCTACAAAAAGCAAAGTTTCAGTTTGGGCCTCACTTCCAACAGACATACATTGAATGGAGGCTTGCGCAAAAATTTTACCTCCCAAAATAATGCCTTTCCCTTTATTAACAAATACGCTTTTTTTACACAAAATAACAGTTTGCAATAAACTTCCAAGAATATGAGTATCGCCCCAAACTCTGAGATGACTATATTCGACAAATTTAGCTGTAAAATCTCCCTTAGCCTCAATTTCAGATTTAATCACCCCTCCCTTAACAATGAGATTGCCTGTAGATTTCAGATGACCTTGATTACAATTCCCCGCAACAATAACATCCCCATTTGTCGCCTCTACAGAAAACCCCGTGTGCACATCTCCTTTAACCATAACAGTTCCATGAAAAACTATATTTCCAGTAGCATAGCTAACATCGCCTTCAGTTTCAAAATAAGGAAGCACATCAATAGTATTATTACGATAAATAGGCCAACCACTAATTTTAGCAAAAATTTCATTCTCCTTTTGCTCCACATTATTCCCCAATTTAGGAACAACAGGCACTCCATCTTTCGGTTCAATTATTTCATCTTTAATATTTTTGCCAGGCTTTCCTTGTGTCGGTTCTATGATGCGTGCCATCAATTTTTCAGCCTCTATGTAAGGAATAGTTTCTCTTTTTTTAAAATCAATACGAACATTATCATCTACCACCAAATTAGATGTCGTTTTAAAAAATAAATCCAAATGACCATCTTCTCCATCTTGAGCAGGTAAAAATTCAGCTATGAGCAAATTCTGTATTGGCTTTTCTTTTTCATTTACTTCCTTAACAGCATTCTTTAATACATCTTCTTTAAGTCCATAACTAATATTCTCTAAATTTAATTCTGAATAAATACTCTCTATATTTAACTTTTTACCACCACCTCTAGCTGGATAAAGATCAATTAAAGCTCGCGATGCGTCTTCTTGAATTTTCAATTTAAAGGAAGCATTTTCATAAGGCTCTAAAAATAAAGTTCTGCCTTTGAGACTAACATGCCCGCCCACTGTAGCATAATACAATTGTTTTTTCTTTTCCTTATCCTCTTTGACTACAAAATTCTGTTCAATATTAAGTCTAAAATCTTCCTTTTTTCTTGCCTGAATTTTTGTTCCAGTAACAGTATATCCATCTTCTTCATCTTCTGGCATTTTTTTTTCAGCTACCAATTGATCTCTATGAAACAAATCATCATGAGACTCATCACATTGTACAAAACCAGCTGGAAAATCCACTTCCTCTTTATTAATTTTAAAATAAAAGAAAAAAGAAGCTGCAGTTCCATGAATTGGGGGTTTTCCTTCGGCTATTAAAACCTTTTCTCCAGCATAGCTACCATCCTGTAAAACTTTTAAAAACTTAGATAAAACGTCTTTTTTTATACCTTTTGAAACTTTTTTCAAATGCAAGGCCTTAAAAATTGAAGATTCCGAAGGAGGTAAAATTTTTTGTCCAGATTTCTGAGCACTTAAAAAAGCTTGCATCCCATCTTTAGAAATATCCACAATCAAACGCATTTCTTCAAAAGGTAAAACTGAAATATAATTTCGTTCTAATTGAACAATTCCATCAGTTAAAGAAGTATACCTCTGGTGATTAAAATCTTTTACATTTAATCCAGCTTCAATTTTAATAATAGGAAACATTTTAGGTTTTATAGATTCACCAAAAACATTTATCCCCTCTATTCCTCTCTCTCCTGGTAAAATATCCAATATAACATCTTTTGCTTTAACAGGAGTCAAAGATTTAACAACAACATAAGAAGACCCTGTTGATAACCAATGCTCGAAATTTTCTTTTTGCATTTCAACATAAAATTTATATTCATAAGGTTTAGAATTAATCACAGGTTGACCTTGAGCACAAACAAAAGCTTCGCTTTTTTTCTTTGTAGTTTGCACTTTAGAAATATGCTCAACAATGTTGCTTTTTAATATGCCAAAAACGACACCAGATTGATTCAAGAAATTTACAATTTGTTTATAAATTGAATCAATTTCTTTGGAATAAAACACAGAATCATATTTTAAGACCAATATGGCTTTAATCTTATCAGCAGAGATAGCTAAAGTAAAAAATTCATTTTCTGTAATCATTTATTTTTTAGATTTAATATAATCTTCTAAAACTTTCTTATTATTCAAAATATCTAGAAATTCAATTCCTATCTGATAACCTGAATATTTCTCAGAAGGTTTAGCCCAGGCTACTTTTCCGACTATGTCTATAGCTTTTGATGTCCCCTCAGGAGAAACAACAATCTTAAGCAAAGTGGAGAATGGAAGATCCTGATTAGAAATAAACTGCATTCCTCCAATACTAATATCAACAGAAAGAGGCGTTTTTACAGGTACAAGTTTTTTGCTGTAAATCTGAGAATAATCCTCAATTCTATACATAACAATAGATTTTGTGGGAACTCTCTTAAATCGGCGTTTCTCCTCCATACTACACCTCACTTTTATTTATATATAAAATATAACTAAAAAAAAAGAAAATATCAATAAAAATTTGTTTTTTTTTCTTACTCTCTTGAAAAATAATAAATTGACCTTAATTTATAGATATAAATTAGAAATACAAAGCTCTAAAGTTTAGGAGAAAAAGTTACTATGACTCACAAGTCTAATGATGAACATACTACAAAGAAAGATAACTTGAATCAAGAATCAGAGGTTAAAGTAGATAATCAAGAAAACTCTACTAGCAACCAAGATGCGGTTATTAACAATCAAACAGAGTCTGCTAACAACAAAAAAAAGCCGCAAACTCATAAAAAAGAAAATGTCTCAACAAAAAAAACTAAAACAAATCAAGAAAAAATAGAAAAATTAAAGCAGGAAAGAGATCAATATCTTGATTTAGCGAAAAGAGTAAAAGCAGAATTTGAAAATTACAAAAAAAGAAGCGAACTTAATTTCAATGCACAAGTAGCCTATCAACAGCATAATTTAATAAAAGAATTTCTAGCAATTTATGATAATTTAGAAAGAGCTGTGACTGCAGCTGAAAAAACAAAAAATTTTGAAGATTTTGATAAAGGTATTCAGCTCATTTCAAAGCAATTCAAAGAAACTTTAAAAAAATTTGGTGTTGAAGAAATTTCAGTCTTAGGTGAAGAATTTGACCCAAATCTACATGAAGCTATGATGATGCAAAAAAGTGATGATGTAGAAAAAGAAATTGTAGCACAGGTTTATGAAAAAGGCTATAAATTAGATGGCAAAGTAGTGAGACATGCCAAAGTTATTGTAAATAAACCAAAAAGTAAAAACGATTCGGAAAATCAAAAAACCGAATCTGAAAAATAGATATTTTTTTTAGGAGGATATAATGAGTAAAATTATAGGTATTGATTTAGGAACCACAAATTCCTGTGTCGCAGTTATGGAAGGCAATGAATCAAAAGTCATTACTAATGCTGAAGGTCAGCGTACCACACCATCAATTGTGGCTTTCACAAAAAAAGGTGAAATATTAGTAGGTCAGCCGGCTAAAAACCAAATGATTACTAATCCAACAAATACTATTCGTTCAATTAAACGTTTTATGGGACGTAGTTTTGCTGAAGTGTCTTCAGAAATAAAAACTATTCCTTATAAGGTTATAGCATCTGACAACGGAGATGCTCGTGTAGATATTGATGGCAAAATTTATTCGCCACCTGAAATTTCAGCTCGTGTGTTACAAAAAATGAAAAAAACAGCTGAAGATTATTTAGGCGAAGAGGTTAAAGAAGCTGTAGTAACTGTTCCTGCTTACTTCAATGATGCCCAAAGACAAGCAACAAAAGATGCAGGAAAAATTGCAGGGTTAGAAGTAAAACGAATTATTAATGAACCTACTGCTGCAGCATTAGCCTATGGATTAGATAAAGTAAATAAAAATGAAAAAATTGCTGTTTACGATTTTGGTGGTGGAACTTTTGATATTTCAATATTAGAAATTAGTGATGGTGTTTTTGAAGTAAAATCAACTAGTGGCGATACGCATTTAGGTGGTGATGATTTTGACCAAAAAATTATTAACTGGATGGTAGAAAAATTTAAAGGTGAAACTGGTATTGATTTATCACAGGATAATATGGCGTTGCAACGATTAAAAGAAGCCGCAGAAAAAGCTAAAATAGAATTGTCTGGAGCTCAATCTACTGACATTAACTTGCCCTTTATCACAAGTGATAGTAATGGACCAAAACACCTAAATTACTCTCTCTCTCGATCTGAATTTGAAAAAATGGTAGATGATCTTATAGAAAGAGCCAAAACACCCTGTCATACAGCCCTAAAAGATGCCAACCTTACTGCTAGTGACATTGATGAAGTCCTTCTCGTGGGTGGGACAACTCGAATTCCAGCTATACAAAAATCTGTTCAAGATATTTTTGGAAAAGAACCAAACAAGAGCGTCAATCCTGATGAAGCTGTAGCTATAGGGGCAGCTGTTCAAGGTGGCGTTTTAAGTGGACATGATTTTGGAAAAGATGTTTTGCTTTTGGATGTTACACCTCTTTCTTTAGGAATTGAAACATTAGGCGATGTAATGACTGTACTCATTCCTAAAAATACGACTATCCCTACAAAAAAATCACAAGTGTTCTCTACTGCCGCAGACAATCAACCTGCTGTTAGTGTACATGTTTTACAAGGTGAACGAAAAATTGCTTCTCAAAATAGAACCTTAGGACGCTTTGATTTAGTTGGTATACCACCTGCACCTCGAGGGGTTCCTCAAATCGAGGTAACTTTTGATATAGATTCAAATGGAATTGTTCATGTATCTGCTAAAGATCTAGGAACTGGTAAAGAGCAAAAAATCAGAATCGAATCTTCTAGCGGGTTATCCAAAGAAGAAATTGAAAAAATGGAAAAAGAAGCCAAAGCACATGAAGAAGAAGATAAAAAAATCCTTGAAAAAGTGGAAGCTAAAAATACTTTAGATTCCACAATCTACAGTACTGAAAAAAGTTTAAAAGAACTAGGCGATAAAATTGATGAAAAAACTAAAAAAGAAGTAGAAACAGCTTTGAAAAAAGCTAAAGAAGATGTAAAATCTGAAGATGTTGAAACTTTGAAAAAAGCAACAGAAGAATTAAATGCTGCTACACATAAATTATCCGAAATTCTTTACAAAGAAGCAGCTCAGAAAGCACAAGCAGAACAAGCAGCTACTGGTGGAAAACCGGGAGATACTGGAGCTGGAGCAGAAAAAAACGACAAAAAATCTTCTACTGATGAAAAAGTTGTTGATGCAGAATATGAAGTCGTCGATGACGAGAAAAAAAAAGATAAATAATTAATTAAAAAGGAATGAGGCCCCCCTCATTCCTTTTATTTTAAAATGAAATTTATAAGATAAAACAACTATATTAAAATAGCATTTTATCTATTATAGGATAATGTCAATAGTTATATTCGGGAGTGACAAATGGCCTCTAAACGGGATTATTATGAAGTCTTGGGTGTTTCCAAAGATGCCTCAGAAAATGAAATAAAATCTGCTTATAGAAAATTAGCAATAAAGTATCATCCTGATAAAAATCCCAACAATAAAGAAGCCGAAGAAAAATTTAAGGAAGCCACTGAAGCTTATGAAGTTTTAAGTGATCCTAAAAAACGTTCTACTTATGATAGATTCGGATTTGATGGCATTAATCAAATGGGAGGCGGGTTCAGTGGTTCTGACTTCCATGAATTTAGTGGATTTGAAGATATTTTTGGTAATGTAGAAGATTTCTTTGGAAGTTTTTTTGGGGGAGGCTTTGGTGGTCGTAGGGCACAAAGACACCATACTAATAGAGGTTCAGATCTTCGCTATGATCTGACTCTTAATTTAGAAGATGTTATCAAAGATAAAGAAGTTAAAATAAAATTAAAGAAAAATGAAACCTGTTCTATGTGCCATGGCACTGGAGCTAAGCCTGGAACATCAAAAAAAACCTGCCCTACTTGTATGGGATCAGGAACAATTCGACAATCACAAGGATTCTTTAGTATTCAAACAACTTGTCCGCAATGCCATGGAACAGGTCAAATTATTTCTGCCCCTTGTCCTCAATGTGGAGGGCATGGTCTTGTAATGAAATCTAAATCTCTTGTTGTTAAAATACCTGCAGGTGTAGATGATGGCACGCGTATTCGAGTTCCCAATGAAGGCGAAGGAGGGACAAACGGAGCTCCTAATGGAGATCTGTTCGTAGTTGTTAATATACGCCCTCATAAATATTTCGAAAGACATGGAAAAGACTTGTACTGCAAAATTCCGATAACTATAACCCAAGCTACTTTAGGTGGAAAAATTGAAATACCTTCAATAGATAACAAAACAATAGCTGTAAAAATTCCTTCAGGAGCTCAAGAAGGGCAAACCCTTAGACTGCATGGATTAGGATTGCCTCCTCTACATGGCTATAGTAAAGGTGATTTAAATGTCATTCTTACCATCAAAACGCCTACCCACTTATCTTCTAAAGAAAAAAAGTTGTTAGAAGAATTTGCTAATTTGCAAAAAGATAAATCTTTCAGAGAACCCATAAATCTATTATATAAATAACTTATCGCAAAATTCACAAAATTTAGCAAAACCTACAAAATATCTTTACAGTCCTTTACAAAAGAAAACATCCAATTCAAATATATAAAATTTGACTTTTATTTTTATTTATATATATTCAATAAAAACAATAAGGAATTTTATGAAATATATTATTATTGTACCAGATGGAATGGCAGATTTTCCACTTAAAGAATTAGACAATAAAACACCTCTTGAATATGCAAAAACACCCAATATGGACTCTCTCGCAAAAACTGGACTGTGTGGATCTGTTAATAATACTCCTAAAGGCTTTACTCCAGGTAGTGACATTGCTAATATGAATATTTTAGGTATAAATCCCAAAAAATATCATTCTGGACGAGCTCCTTTAGAAGCTATATCCGAAGATATCCCTCTTACAAAAAATAATTTAATTTATCGTCTCAATTTCGTTACCATCAAAAAAAATATAATGAAAGATTTTACAGCCCACCATATTCCAACAAAAGAAGCAAAAAAATTAATTAAATATTTAGATAAAAATTTTAAAAAAAAATTCGGCGATGTTTTCAATTTACATTCAGGAGTCAGTTATAGAAACCTTTTAATTTTTCACAACAAAAAAGATACACATTTTAATTATACTCCACCTCACAATATTACAGATCAAAATATTTCTAATTACCTGCCTTCCCCTGAAGATACTATCTATCATATCATGGAAGAAGCTCACAACTTGCTAAAAAATAAAAAAATTAATACAACCAAAGCAACTGATATTTGGCTTTGGGGACAAGGCAAAATAAAAAAAATTCCTAATTTCACTCATCGTTACAAGATAAAAGGGAGTATGATTACAGCTGTTGATTTACTAAAAGGCATTGGCAAAGCTTATGGATTAGAAATATTAAAAGTCCCTAAAATAACAGGCTACTATGATACATCCTACGAAAACAAAGCGAAATATGCTTTAGCAAGTTTAAAAAAAAATGATTTCGTTTTTATCCATATTGAAGCTCCAGATGAAGCTGGACATGAAGGTAATGTTAAACAAAAAGTTAAAGCTATAGAAAATGTAGACAAAAAACTTTTAGGTTATATTTTAAAAAATATTTCTTTCCCTGATTACAAAATACTCATTCTTCCAGATCATAGAACTCCAATTAAACATAAAACGCATACAAGCGATGATGTGCCTTTCCTCATATTTTCTTCATCAAAATCCTATAAAATAAATTGTGTAGAATATAATGAAAAAATTATTAAAAAAACAAAAATCATCTTCAAAGAAGGATACAAACTCATCAATTACTTTTTTAAAGTATAGCTTACTTTTTTTCATACTAATTTCGCTACTAATTCATCTACTATTTTATAGTACTGTACATTACGCTTTTTTAAAATCTTTTCACCATATCAATCATCCTAATAATATTAACTTTAAACTTCTAAATAATAATAATGACAACAATCAAGCACCAACAAAAGACACTGAGTTTGCCTCAGAAAAAAATAGTCGTGCCCAAGGCAAACTTACAAAAGAAAAAGGGTTAAATAAGGCAGCGCCTTTAGCAAAACCAAACAATGTAATACATAAAGGTAAAGAAAAAAAATCCAATCAACAATCTAAAAAAGCTTCAATCTTTATGACTTTTTACCAAAAAGCAAAAGTCTTCTTAAAAAAAGACAAAAAACTTCAAACAGAATTAACCTCAGTTCCAAGCCACTATAATTTTAATCAAAAAGAAGCCCTGAATACAGGTACTGATGGAAGTTTGTCATATGACACAAAATTATTTAAAGATGCAAAATATTTCAAAAAAATGGTAAAAAAAATTTCACAACACTGGTATCCTGCTATTCCAGCCTATGCGCATTATATGGGTCTTATTCCTTCTGGAGAAGTAAAAATTGCTTTTATTTTAAATAGAAAAGGTGAACTTGTAGATTATAAACTCATTAGTGATTTTAATTATAAAACCATTACAAAATCTTGT
>Ga0114934_10001935_pt1 | contig 13377 bp, 8 predicted proteins | sample 4SBtaG_2_FD_99695 | JGI IMG/M metagenome (GOLD analysis project Ga0114934, IMG submission 99695) | Deep subsurface microbial communities from Kolumbo volcano to uncover new lineages of life (NeLLi) - 4SBTROV10_white metaG | ecosystem: Environmental > Aquatic > Marine > Volcanic ... | reverse complement strand
TTGTTTGTGGCATTTTGGTATCATCTTTAAATCCAAGTGCAAAATTACAATAATTTATTAAAGAATTATCAATCAATTGTTTAATAAGTATCTTGATTTCCTTGGGTCAGTTGTTCTGAAATTATTTTTGTTTTGTTTATTTTCACAAAATTCTTGCATAGCCATAGCTATGGAATAATTTTTTGAATAAAAATAGGGCGAAAAGAAATATTTTATTTTCAGTAGCTTGATGGTGGCTTAGTATAAGAAGAGGTCTAAATACCCTTGCGGATATAAGGTTTTTTTTAAAAATATTTTGATATTAGAAATTTTATTACTTTTGCACTTCTAAATTTTTAAAATTAAACAAATTATGCTAAAACTTAGATTAGCTCGACATGGTAGAAAAAGGCATGCATACTATCACATAGTAGCTGCCGACAGCAGGGCACCACGCGATGGTAAATATATCGAGCAAATAGGTGTTTATAATCCTAACACAGACCCTGCTTATATTGAAATTGACTTTGATAAATCCTTGGATTGGTTATTTAAAGGAGCACAACCTACTGAAACTGTTCGTGCTATTTTGTCTTACAAAGGCGTCCTTTATAAAAAACATCTTTTGGAAGGTGTAAAAAAAGGTGCTTTCGATGAAAAGGTAGCCGACGAAAGATTCAAAAAGTGGTTACAAGAAAAAGAAGCCAAAATTCAGGCAAAAAGAGATAAACTTCTAAATGATATAGAAGCCTCTCAAAAACAAAGACTTGAAGCTGAAGTAAAAGTGAAAGAGGATAAGGCAGAATTGCTTGCTAAGAAATATGCAGCTAAAGAAGCGTCAGAAAATACAGAGACTGAAGAAGCTGCTGATGAAGCAAATGAAGTAGCCGGTACCGTAGAACCCGATGCTAAAGAAGAAGTCAAGTCTGAAGAGAAGGAAGCCCCAAAAGTTGCTGCTGAAGAAAAACCAAAGGAAACAGTTGTTGACAAGAAAAAAGCAGAAACGGCTGAACCCAAAGCTGAAGAAAAAAAAGAAGATGAGCCCAAAGCATGAAATTTAATGGGAAATCCATTGAAAAAATAGGCTTATTTACTAGAACATACGGGAATAAGGGAGCTATTGAATTTTCTCCTGCCAATGATTCCCGGGACATTAACAAAAAGGAATGGATTGTTGTTGACCTTCATCAAGAATTTGTTCCTTTTTTTGTTGAGTCAATTTTGACAAAAGGAAAAAAGCTGATTATTTCATTAAAACATATTAATTCCTTATTACAAGTAGAAACTTTAGTCCATCACCATGTATATGGATTTATACAGAACAAAAAAACAGAAAATACGATATCATCGGCAGTTAATTTAATCGGGTTTTCAGCTATCGATAAAAAAACAGGTAATAATTTGGGCAAATTCAAGAATATATTAGAAAATCAAGCGAATCCCTTAATGCAGATTGTTGGTGATAGGGAAATCTTAGTTCCTGTAAATGGGAATTTTATTGGTAAAATTGATAAAACGCATAAAACATTCTTATTATTATTGCCTGATAGATTTTTAGATATTTATTGAACCTCGGGACTGAAAGCATCTGGGATATGAAAAATTTTAGGTGAGTTTATTCCTGAAACCACAATAGAAATCACATCAAATCTGACTTCTTTATCCAAATCATTGTCTTCTAAATAACCATTAGCAGCTTCAATCAAAAAATCTTGTTTTTTTTGAGTAACCGATTCAAATGGTTCTCCAAAATAATTCGTAGAACGAGTTTTAACCTCCACAAAAATTAAGACACCATTTTTTTCGGCAATAATATCCACTTCCTTATGGTGATAATGCCAATTTTTTTTTAAAATATTAAATTTCTTGTCAGTCAAATATTTTTCAGCTAGTACTTCTCCTTTTCTACCTAAATTATAAGACTTACTCATTATCTTATTAATAGTATTTTTCCTGTCTCCTGATGTGCTTTACCAAAGATGTCTTTAAAGGTACATAACCAAGTATAGGCACCATTTTCACCCATTTTATGATTTTTGCAAATACCATTCCAAGATTCACTTTGATGCGTTTCTGTATCAAACCGGTTAGTTCCAAAAACGACTTCTCCCCAACGGTCATATATATACAACTGAAATCCAACAGAATCAATACCATATCCTGTAACAAAAAACAGGTCATTCAATTGGTCATTATCCGGCGAAAAAGCCGTAGGTGCCCAAAAAGTATAAACATCGTTTACTGTCAGATCTTCATTTGCTGTATCCAAGCATCCGTCTTGCGACTCTACGACGAGAAACACATTGTAAGTTCTGCTAAACGAAGGATAGGTATGGACAGGACTTTCTATTAGAGAGGAATCGCCATCGCCGAAATACCAGTAATTGGTAACATTATCCTGCGAAATATTATTAAACTGGACAGTAGAATTTAATACGGTAACCACTTTGGGGAAAGTTGTAAATTGAGCATGTGGTTTTTTATAGACGGTAATCATATTCTCAAAAGTAAACTGGTTGGTGCATCCTTGAGCTGAAGTAACTGACAGGGTAACATCAAAAGTGCCGTAATCTTCAAAGATATGTGTTGGATTTTTCGCAAATGAGAGATTATTATTATCCCCGAAGTTCCACAGATAAGTTTGTCCCATATCCGGTGACTGTTCATTGAATTGGACAGTTAAAGGTTGACATCCTTCCGTAATATCGGAGAAAAATGAAATAGGTGGCAGCGGATATAATCCGACATGAGCCGTATCAATGGCTTCGGAACCGCAACGGTCAGTAACATGCACGACAATGTCTCCGCTAGTTGTTGGGTAATAAGTAATAGGGAAAGTAATAACTTGCCCACCTTCAAGGAAAGCATAATAAGGTCCACCTGCTCCATCATATAAGTTACCTGTAACAATTACAGGGTCTCCCGGGCAAACAGAATCTTTATTGACAAATAACTCCAATTGTAAAGGTGGCGAGACCGAAATTACCGTCGTTTGGCTGTTGGTACATCCATGTGCATCCTGTACCTGAAATGTCATTGTGGTATCTTCAGTTGGAGATATGGTAATGGTTGGATTGGTATAAGGAATACCATTCCATGAATAAGTATAAGGGCTTGTTCCACCGATAACAGCAGGAACAATAATATGACTCTCGCCGTTACACAGCGCTAGGGAAGAAGGAACTGACGCTAATAAAACAGTAGGTTCATCAACCGTTGCAGCCATAGTAATATTGCAACCATTTGCATCGGTTACTGTTACAGCATAGTTTCCACCATTAAGACCGAATAAATCTTCGGTATGTACATTATTAGACCAATCAAAAGATAAAGGCGATGTTCCACCTGATACATCAATACTGACAGTTCCGTCTTGGTCACCATGGCATTGCACATCCGTAGAAGAGATTGTTCCTGTTAGTTCTGCTGGCTGAATAATATCTACGGTTGTTGTCGGCGAAGTACATCCATTATTATCAACGGTAAGGCTAACGGTATAAGTGCCAGCAGTTGTCCACGATATAGTATGCGGTCCTTGTCCTGTTCCAGGGGAAACATTTCCGCCTGCAAAGTCCCAAGTATAATTCATTGAGGAAGAAGCATTGCCGGTATAGCTGACGGTAGAAACATCGCCATAACAGTCAATATCTGTAGCAGAAAATGTAGAGGTAGGAACTAAATCAAAAGTTAAATCTATGGAAGCACTATCAGAACAAACCCCATTGACCTCAGTCCAAGTAAGTGTGTAAGTGCCATAATTATTAGCAATGGCATTTGAGGTAGCACTATTAGGAGAAATAATGGTTAATCCGGAAGCAGGAGAAACGGTCCATGTGCCTGTACCAACGGAAGGAACACCTGATAAAGTATAATTATTGCCACAGATATGGTCATTACTGCCTGCATTCGCAACGGGTTGTTCGTCAAAGGTAATGTTTACGGCATCTTGGTCTGAACATTCGCCGTTTGTTGCTGTCCAAGTAAAAGTATAAGTACCATAATTAGTAATTGTCACAGTACTTGTAGGCGAGGTAGCATCGCTGAAAGTAGCCGTAGAAGGCGAAGCTGTCCACTGGCCTGTTCCTGCTGTCAAGGGTGTTGCAGCCAATGTATAACCGTTTCCACAGACTTCATCATCGGGGCCTGCATTGGCAGTAGGTTGTGCATCAACAACAATAGTTTGTGTTGTATCCGGAGAAGTACAACCATTTTCTGTAACAGAAAGTGTTATGGTGTAGGTCGTGCCTCCTGTTCCTGATACTGTATAAGGACCTTGTCCTGTACCGGAAACGATAGACATTCCACCAAAATCCCATGTATAAGTCGCTCCTGAAGGGGCATTGCCTGTATAAGTAATCGTGGATTGATTAATTTCACAAATAGGTGATACCACAGTAAAATTAGATGTGGGAATAGGGTTTGTGGTAATGGTTACAGAAGTAGTTTCCGTACAACCGTGAGCATCTGTAGCTACTACCGTATAGGTGCCTGCTGATAATGCAGAAATATCTTCATTTGTAGAAGTATATCCTCCGGGACCTGTCCAACTATATGTGTAAGGTGTTGTTCCTCCGGTCGGTGTTAAATCAATACTGCCATCTGCAGATCCTGAACAGCTTTCATTTATACTGGTGCTACTTAATGATAAAACTGTAGGTTCTGTAATAGTAACCGTATTTGTTTCACTGCAAGTATTTGCATCATTAACTGTTACAGTATAGGTACCTGCTGATAATCCTGAAATATCTTCACTTGTAGAAGTATATCCTCCGGGACCTGTCCAACTGTATGTGTAAGGTGTGGTTCCCCCTGATGCCGTAATGGAAATACTACCGTCAGCTCCCCCGTTACAACTAACATCTTGTGTGTTATCAACAGTAATGGTAACAACATCTTGTACTACAGTGGATTCGGCCGTAGAACATCCATTTGCATCGGTAAACACAACTTGATAAGTTCCTGCTCCATACCCTGCTGCTGATACATCAAGTGTTGTACCTGTTTGTCCGACAATGGCTACGCCACCAAAATACCACTGATAAGTTCCTGTTCCGGAGGAAGTAGCTGTTAATAATAAATCATTAGAACAAAGATTTCCTGCCTGTGTAACGGAAACCGGGTTAAAAGCTGCTGAAGTATTAAGAATTAAATTATCATAATAAAAATAAGGAGAACATGAAGCTGAATTAGATGGATAATCACTTGGTAATGTACAGGGAGATCCTATCATAATTGCGCCTACATTAGCCGTAGGGGTAAAAGTAAATGTAATGGTTCCCCATGAACTTACAGGGGTATAAGTTGTCGTTGTAAGCACATACCAATTACCTCCCGGACAACCATATGTTGAATATGGTAATTGACTACAATCAGGCGCACCAAAAATGGTAATATTAACAGGACTATAAAAAATCGCACCTCCATTACAAACATCTCCCTGACCGTCTATAGGAGTTGAAGCAATATTCATTTCTAAAGTATAAGAGGTCCCTGCGACTAAAGAGGATGGTAAACAAGCGCCCACATATTCTTGCCAGTTACTATCAAATATTGTTCCAACATAACCTGTTCCATCAGGAGGAGTATCAAGACCTGCATTTGTAGCTGCTCCAAAATTATATCCGCAGTTAAAATAATCTGATGTTGCATCCGTTGCCTGAATCCATGTATCTGCACAACTTAATTGGCTATATGAAGAAGGACAACAGGAATGATCTTCAAACGAAGGATTTGGGATTAAAGAACTAGGGGTAGTAGAACTATGACTACAAGAACAATCCGCCGTATCATTTAGGTCAATAAGACCGTCACCGTCATCATCTATTCCATTATTACAGATTTCCTGTGAAAACAAGGAAAGCGCAAAGAATAATGACATTAAAAAAACGATATATTTTTTCATTTTATTTTTATCAAGTATAAAGAATGACGAAACAAAAGTAATAAGGTTGCCTTTAAAAACAAAATTTATTTTTTGAAAATTCGGTTTATTTCTTTTTTGTATTGTTTTAATTGTTCTGTCGGGTACTTTTTGTAAGTTTCATTTAACTGTAAAATCATTTGGTTATAATCTTTTTTCTCGTTATATAAATCAATTAATAGTAATTGGAGCATGTAGTTGTCATTAGTATGAATAATGTTTTTCAAATAAGGAATAAACTCATCTATAAGGTTCTCTTTTACAATGAATAATTTTAAATAAGGAATTAAATCCGGAACATCGGGATTGACAAAAATTGCTTCCTTGTAATATTGTTTTGCTTCCTGGGGTTTGTTTTGTGATTGATAAAACTTAGCAAGGTTAAATAAAAGGATTGCATTTTTAGGATTACATTTATAGGCCTGTAAGTAATCTTCTTCTGCTTTTGCCCAATTACCAAAAAACTGATTAATAAAAGCTAAATTATTCCATGCTGCACCATATTCAGGGTAAACTTTAACACATTGTAAATAATATTTTTTGGCGGGTATTAAATAGTCCCTGTCATGAGTTTTTCTGAATTGTGAAAAATAAATAGCACCCATTGTTTCGTTAGCTTTGGCAGCATTTTTTAAGTGCGGAATATCTGCTTTCACGAGTGATTCAGAAGATTTCCAATCTTGGTTCCTTGTATATGACTTATAGATAAATGGCGATGAAAAAATGAGAATCAGAAAAACAAATATCAGACTTGAGCGGAAACGCCCTTCTTTTATCCAATTAAATTTTACGAATATTCTATAAATAAAATAGGCAACAATCATGGCGAATCCCAATACGCCTAAAAAGAAAAACCGTTCTGCAACAATACCGGGTAAAAGGATCATAATATTTGAAACAGCAAAACTATTAATCAATAATATAGCAATACCGAAAGAAAGAAACGGATATTTCCGTCGTGTTTTAAAAAACAAATAAACTAACAAACCAAAAAACAAGATGCCAACATAGGGTAATAAATTTGACCAATTGTAAATTGGAATCATGTTATACCCGTAATAAAATGATAATTTGAATGGCGAAAAAAGTAAAAAGAAATAATATAATGGAATGTGAAATCCAGCAGGAATCCGCTGTAAAAAAGGCATTTGATATAAAGGATTTTCGAAAAATTCATAATGACGAATAAAGGTGTCGTGATTTAGCAAAAAATGCTTGGCTATTCGTAAGGATAAAAATGATATAATAAAAAGAAATCCAAAAAAAATTAAATGTTTGGCTTTAACTTTTTCAGTAAAAATTAAATAAATAGCAGGAATAAGTGCCAAATAAACCAAAAAGGATAGTTTAGAAAAGATTCCTAATAGGGAAAAGATAATTACAAGTACAATTGAAATAATTTTTTTATTTTTAAGAAATTTAAAATACTGTATGAGTGTTAATACGCCAAATAGTGCGGTTAGTAATTCATCGCGTGACTTAATATTATTTACAGGTTCCGTGTGTAGAGGATGGACAATAAAAATAATAATAGTTGCCAGAAAAACAAATTTATTAATGTCCGGGAATAAAAGAGAAAACAAGTAATAAATTAGCATACAGATTATGGCATACAGTAGTACATTAACAAAATGACTTACCGCCGGATTATTTTGGACAAACAAGTTCTCTATGGCAAAAGAAGCTAATACTACCGGACGATATGCAAACGAAATATTTTTATATTTGTTGACAAATGAAAAAGAAGTAAAAATGTCCGCAAAAGATTTTTTTTGTTGAAAATTATCGGTTATCAGATTATCGTCAAACGAATAACCATTTGAAATACTATTAGCATATAAACCAAATGTAAAAAGGAAAATAAACAGATAAATGAACTTGTTGTTTATAGAATTGGTTTTCATCTGTAACAAGATAATTTAACGGAAGATTATCGGAATTTCTCAAAAACGCACCTACCCATTTGATTTTCAGTCAAATATAAAACTATAGCGTTTTAAAATTTCTTACCCACATAACTTCCTGATTTTAAAATTTTTCGCAAGATATAAATTTTTTCGTACATCAAAAAATATTTGTAAAAAAAGAAATACTAAACCGGCTACTACTCTGCCAAATGCACTATATTTTTTGTGGTGGGTATGTGTTAATTCTATTATCTTTCATTTCATCATCTTTTTATGTTCTGTTTTTTTATAAACCCATTCTGCTACTATACAGAAAACAATGATTGAGAAAGAAACAATTACGCCTATAATATTTGAGTGGTATTGTTGATTAATTAAGATTACAGTTGCTATCATACATAAAACAAACCCAGCCATAGGAATTATTTTATTACTTTTTGTTTGTTTTGAAAGCCTAAAACCGACAAAGTTAACAATACCAAAAATGAGCAAAAACCCAACACTCCCGGCGGTAGAGATGCTTTCTAAATTAAGAATGTTCACTAAAATCAATGTGGCAATTGCTGTAATCAATAATCCTATAGGTTGGTTCCAAAGTTTTGCAAGGAAATGATGTGGGAGTTCATCATCTTCAGCTATTTCATAATTTACGCGACTACCGCCCAGTAAAGAGGCATTTATGGCAGAAAAAGTAGAGATGAGGGCAGCAATCGTAATAATAATAAAACCGGTTTTTCCCAACATCGGTTTTGCCGCTTCAGCTAAAACATAATCTTGTGCGGTAGCTATTTTCGAAAAGGGTAATGAGCCTACAGTTACCAAAGCAATAATGATGTAAAGTAGAATGACAAAAATTACTGAAAAGTAATAAGCGCGAGGTATGTTTTTTTCAGGATTAGTAATATCAGGGGCTGCATTGGCAATGAGCTCAAACCCTTCATAGGCAACAAAAATAACCATTCCACCGGCAAATAATTTGATGGGTGTTTCCCAATTTGAAAAGGCTAATTGAGTAATATTTGGATTGCCGAATAAACCGTAAACTCCAACAAAAATAAATGCAATCAAAATAACTAACTTGATAATTACAGCATATGATTCTATTTTGCCTACTACTGAAATACTGTAATAGTTTATAATAGATGCAAAGATTATAATGGCACTGGCATAAATATGAAAATCGATTATTTTATTATGTGTTAACGCCAATAAGTTGGGTGCGTAAAAACCAAAAGCCGAAGCATAAAGCGAAAGCATAATGATATAACTAATCCATAAAAGATTACTGGTGGCTCCGCTAAATACAGTCTTTCCAAAACCTTGATTAATAAATTTGACGGTTCCGCCTCTGTCGGGGAAAGTTTTTGAAAGTTTCACATAACTGTACGATGTGATTAATGCTAAAATACCGGCAAATAAAAAAGCAATGGGTGTACCTCCTTTTGCGAGGGATACAGCCAGTCCAAGCACTGCAAAAATTCCACCACCTACCATTCCTCCTATACCAATGGAAATGCTCTCTTCTAATCCTATTTTTTTCTTCATATCATTTTATTCTATTTTTTGGTCATAGTTTGTCATTCTTGGTATTACCCGCAACGGTGAATATAAGAATAGTAGCCGACTGCGGAAGTAGTTTTTTCAAATCACTACTAAATTTTATGCGGGCTACGATATTCATATTTACTACTATTCGACTATTATTTTTATACATTGTTATGGGCTGGGCTTTCCGTTATTATTTTATTTATCAATGACTTAAAAGCAATACTGTTTCCGTAAATCATATTTTCTTGCATTTCAATATAATCATTTTTATATTTATTAAAGAATTCTTTCGGTGGAATGATTTTCAAATTCTCAATTTTTAATTTTTCGTAATCAACCGTCTTTACGGATGTAAATATTTTTCTGTGTGAAATGATTTCTTCAAATAATTCTTTGTTTCTAAGAGCATTGATGCCAAAGTCGGTGGTAACGATTTCTCCAATGTCATATAAATGTCTCGACATTCTGTGATAACGAATTTTCTCAATCGGTTTTGAAAATTCTTCGTGCAATAAGATTAATTTTTCCAAAAAAGTCTTTTCCGGACGAATTGTCTTTACAGTAAAAGGCATTTCTGAAAATTGAGCACTTGCATAATTCTCATCAATAATTGATTTTATTTCCTTGTTTTCAGATGGTTCTAATAACGAATGTGCTCCAATTTCTACTAATACTTTTTGCTTTATATACGGTAATTGTTCAAAAACGGATTGATAAATTATTTCAACGACTTCAGGATCTTGGTCTGAAATTTTTGTGTTATTAACTTTAATATCAAATAATTCTTTATCTATATCTTGATTTTCAAATTCGCTAATTAATATATCAAGCATTTCATTTGAAACAAAATCGTGAGATTTTCTACGAAGTTTTCGGATTTGTCCTTTTGTTAACTCCCCTTTAAAACCAAGATATTCTCTATCTATGGCAAGGTCAATATCTTCTGAAAATCTTTGAATTAATTTATAGGCTTTACTTAGCGATGTTCCACCTTTAAATACCAAATGTTCAGAGATTTGAGAATTGAATATAATTCTTAATACAAGTGTTACCCAGGCATCTTTTTCAATTGCTTGGGGGTGAATGCCTGTTTTAACGCTTAATTGCTTAAACAATTCTTGCTGTTTGTATTTTGGTAAATTAAGCCAATTCATTAGTGATGTTTGATAGAATTTTTAAAACTATTTTCCGTATCCACACGGGTGCATTTTGAATATCATTTTTTATTTTTTCCTTTTCGTTTGATTGCCTAATAATTTCAGCTAACCTTTGTTTATCTGCTTGCGTAATATTATTTTCTTTTTTAGATTTTAAGGCTTGAATTATCAAACTGCTCAATTTACTCTCAAAACTCAAATTTTTAGGGCTTGTTTTTTTAAAAACTATTGTTTGATTTCCAATTTTCACTTTTCGCGTTGAACCATCTGTTAAATACACAATATTCATTGGAGTTTGAGTAGATAGTCCCAGTAAATGTTGGGCGTATGCTCCTGTCGGAATTATTCTTGCCTTATCCCGTTTTGCAATTGCTTTTCCTATTTCTTCTGCTGTTGGATATAAAATTCCCAAAAGTTCATCTGTTTTTGGGTAGTAGTATATTCCTTGTGAAATTCTAATAATTATTTTCTTATTTGCTAATCGTTGAAGTGCTTTTCTAACTGTATCATAATTACCATCTTGAGAAAAATCAGCTACAAATAAGAGTTTCCCCTTTTTCGATTTAGTAATTATATTCTCTATTTTACTTGAAACAGTCATTTTTTATTAATTTGTCCCAAAAATATATAAAAATTGGGACAGCGTAGCCCTTTTTTTAATTAATTTCGATTTTATTTGGAATGTGTTTTGCCTTGCAGGCAACATTTATACAAACACAATATTCAGTTTATTTCCATTATAACAACACCTTCCAATTCCCCTTTATTTATAGGTGTTTTGGTTGATATTTTGTATTTATTCATTAAAATATTTATCATTCCCATAAATTATAATTATGCAAAGATACATTCTTTTATGTATTTTGATAGTGACTTAGTGTCATACATCGGTGAATATCAACATAATAAGCTCTTTTTAAGGGGCGACTAAATAGATAATAAGTATTGTAGTGTAATATTTAGCGGCGGTCTGACATCTCCCGGTCGTGTCATATATTCTTTATTGAAAAGATTTTTAAAGATCAGCGATACGCGTGATGCTTTCGTAACATGATAAGCAAAACGAACATCTGTAACTACATATCCTTTATTATGTTTTTTTCTATAAGCAGTATAGCCGGGCAAAATCATTTCGTTAAATGGCGGGTAAATGAACACATCATCAACATTAATCATTTTACTATGATAAATTAAGCTTAATCCTGTAGAAAATTTTCCTTTTCCCATTTGAATGTCAGCTTTTACAGAATGATAATATCTATATTTCAAGATCCTTTTTGAGAGCGTATCTTTTGAGTTGTAATCAAGATTTATAGGATTAGTGTATGTGTAGCCAATCATAAAGTTTGTGTTCATGCCGGCTACTTTTCCTGTTCCCATTATTGACATGTCAATGCCTGTAATTTGTGCATTGCCGACATTGAGAGACTTGAACCCAATATCGTCGAAAGTAGTAGATAGCTGAGAGTCCGGTTTGTAAACGCCAAAAGTAAATTCCATCATATTTTTGTATTCTGTCATAAATCCTGCAATATCAAGATAACCGTTCCATTTACCTACTTTTAGACCCTGTTTTAATCCTAATTCGGCGTTCCATCCGGTTTCAGGATTTAAAGAAGGATTCGGGAAAATATTCAAAGCACCTAAACTTGTAGCAGTATATTTTTCGGCAATACTTGGAAAACGATAACCTTGCCCGTATGAAGCACGGAGAAAGGTATAATCAAACAAGCGATAAGTTGCACCCATTCTAAAAGTTGGTTGTAGGGGCATATCACGCATCGTATCGCCAAATAGGACGGTAACAGTTTCTTCTTTGTCAACTCTGAAGTAGTCTGTCCTGATGCCGGCAGATAAAACAAGCCGGTCAAGCTTTTTGTCGAGTTGTCCAAAGACGGATCCACTTGAGCTATAATGATTACCATAAAGAGAAGAATATACTTCTGATAGTGACCCATTAACACCCAAAACCATTGTTAGATTATTTTGATATCTTTTTTGAAATTGGTATTCTGTAAAATAGTTGTCAGACAAACTACTTTTTGAAGTGTCTCCGTTAATATTATTGACCCGAAAATACCGGGATCGAATTTTATGGGTAACACCATTAGAATTTACTAAAGTGAGGTATGGATTTATTGAAAGACGATAGCCTTTATTGGGCGTTAACGCAGCATCGTTTTGTTGATAAGCTGCGGTATCACTTTTCCAAAGAAAAAATGATTGTTCGTTGAGATTCATATAATTCGTGCTGAGGCCATAGCTTAATCCTTTAACTTTTTTGTCGTGATAACGCAAATTCATGTCGATGCGTTCCCGTTCCTGACTTTCGTGTTCACGATAGCCTTGATCGTTGAACACATTACCGCCAATAATAAAATCAAGATTGCCAAATTTTTGGGTATGCAGAAAATTAGATCCTGCAAAAATAGGGTTCGCATCCCACCAAATCCATTGGCTTTTCCGTGGATTCATATAAATACCGGAAAAAGTCGTTACTTTTGTTTTGGGTTTATCGCCGGGGAAAGCGGTGCGTAAATTAATAACCCCATTCAGCGCTGCAGAACCAAAAAGTGCTGATGAAGCCCCTTTAATAACCTCTATTTGAGAAACATCTTCCATTGGTAGAAAATTCCACTTGACATCTGAGGCAGCCGGCGACAATACGGGTAAATCATCAACCATTACTAAAACGCGTGACCCGGCGCCATAGCTATAACCACTACCACCACGAATAGAAGCTTGTGAATCGTAAACATCTAAACCGGGAATTAGATTCATGGCTTCTTCGGAATTGGCCGCATTAATATTGTCAATCATTTTTGGTTTGATAACTGCCATAGAAACCGTTACATCAGATATTTTT
>Ga0114934_10001933_pt1 | contig 13391 bp, 8 predicted proteins | sample 4SBtaG_2_FD_99695 | JGI IMG/M metagenome (GOLD analysis project Ga0114934, IMG submission 99695) | Deep subsurface microbial communities from Kolumbo volcano to uncover new lineages of life (NeLLi) - 4SBTROV10_white metaG | ecosystem: Environmental > Aquatic > Marine > Volcanic ... | reverse complement strand
TACTTCTCTATTTTTAAATGATGTTATCATGTGGCAAAAATAGGAAAAAATTACTACAGTCAATGTTAAAAAAAACCTCTATCGAGTTCATCACGCTCGGCCACAAGCCTTACTCCTGTTGGGTTAGATGTTGTGCCAGATTCACGAATACGGATATCATCCATATTGGTAGCCCAAGACCTTGCAACTCCTGCTCCAGTGCTTGTACCTTCACCAGGCCCATAAACATCCCAAAATGAATCTGTACCTTGAGTTCCTGAACCATCTTGTATTGTAATTCCTGCTCCAAGAGAAGTTGAAATAGTAGATGCAGTTGGATTCCAGTTTAGTGTAATATTATTGTCTTCAACAAACATTTCCTCTGTGTGAGCTGAAAAACTGTTCCCAAACACAGTAAGATTACCATGAACTGTTAAGTCTCCATTTCCCGATTTGCCTATATGTCCTCCTGAGCCAATTATTGTGTGCCCAGAACCTATTATAAGAGCTCCATTGTCAGGGATGGACATGATGTTTGTTGTACTATTATATGTAAACCCCAAGTCATCTATTAAACGTCCTCCTGGTCCTACGAATACCATTCTAGTATCAGTAAGACTAGAATCTGTAAATCCGCTTGCAGAAACAAGCCCTGTAAATGTTGGAGAATTTACTATATTAATTGTTGGATTTGAATTTGTTCCACCAGTAAATATGTTAACACCATTTTGAACTCTTGTGTGTTCAGTATCAGCTCCAGACACTTGGAATATTTGGTCGAGAGGTGTATTTCCTGAATAAAAAGTATTACCAGAAATGGTTGGTACAAATACACTTCCAGTAAATGTTGACCCAGATAAATTTGCTTTAGTTGAAAGAGGAATTATTGTACTAAATATACCTCCATCATTTCGGTTAGTTATAAGTGCATCACCGACCAGTGTACTTCCTGTTGAGAATGTGTCTATATCAATTATTGCATCAGAAATTATTGTTTCAAGAGGCGTATTTCCTGAAAATATTGTGTTTGCAGATAGTGAAGTTATACTTGTCTTGCCTAAAGCTGTCTGCCCAGTTACGTTCACATTATCAAATGTACCTCCAGTGATATTTACAGTTGGATTGTTTACTGTTCCACCAGTGAATGTATTAACTCCTATTTGAAGTCTTGTTATATCTTGCGTATCAACCCCTAAAGCAATGTTTTCAATTATTGTTTCAAGTGATGTTCCGCCTGACACGAATGTGTTGCCAGATATTGTGTCCACCAAAATTGGGCCAGAAAATGTTGCCCCAGACAGGTCTGCTTTAGTTGAAAGAGGGATTATTGAAGAAAAAGAACCTCCATCATAACGAATTGTTGTAAGTGTATTACCAACTAATGTACTTCCAGTTGAGAATGTGTTATCTCCAACTTGTGTAATAAATATATCATATAAGTCTGTACTGCCACTGTAAATTGTGTCTCCTGAAATAGTTACAGCACTAACTGAACTAAGAGATATGTCGTCATCCAAATTAACTATAGGGAAATTTGCTGTACCTCCTGTGTTTGTATTTGTTCCTGATTGAATACGAGTAACATCAGCAGCACCAATTGCTGATTGAATAATTAACTCATCAAGATTTGTGTCTCCTGAGAAAATATGAGATGCATAGAAAGTATCTGCTGTAAAATTACAAGCATAAACAGTATTTGAAAGAGATGCTGTTACTCCTGTACATCCAAGTATTATAGAATTAGTTGCAGATGGTAAAAGTGTGTTGCTTCCACCTCCAAAAATAGCTGAACCTATTGCTCCAGATTTGATACTTTGATTAACTCCTCCTAAAATAACAGAGTAATCTGCAGCTGCGCCATCTCCAACATATCCTAAAAGAGTTCTTGAAAAATTAAAAGCAGTCTCCCCAGAAGCAGTTAAAAAAGCTGTTGCTATCGCTCGACCTCCGACAAACGAACCATTGCCAACAGCCCTTGTCCATTCTCCAAACGAAAACGAAGAGTCACCATTCGCCTTTGTGTTCATACCCATTGCAACAGAATCATTCCCTATTGCTTCATTGTTATGATTTACCGCAAATGATTGGTCTCCTATTGCAGTATTATTACGTCCAAATGCTACTGCAGAATCTCCTGAAATTATATGACTCCATCCAACTGCAGCACCATATAAAGAAGTAACAATGTTATCACGACCATTAACAAATATTCCGTTGTTTGAGCCTATATTATCAAGCCCAAATATGAATGAATAATCACCTGTATTAATACTATTTTCACCTCCAACAAATGAATTATCACCAGATACCAAATTATCTTTACCTACTGCTACAGAATTTAATCCTGAAGAAATTAATCCATCATTATTGTTTGCTAATATAGAATTAACTCCAGTACCAGCTGACCAAAGGTCTGTGCCAGAAGGAAGTTGTGATTCTGTCAAGAATATGTCACCAATGTCAGTACTTCCTGAATATATTGTATCAGCTGAAACAGATGTTACATTAATATTATTAGCAAGATTTATTATTGGTAAATTACCAGTTCCTCCAGTTGTTATATTTGTTCCTGGCTGTATTCTAGTTACATCTGAAGTGGATGTAACTATTATATTATCAATTATAGATTGCAGAGGTGTTCCGCCTGAGTAAATTGTATCACCAGTAAGCGATGTAATATGAGCTGAGTTTAATTCTACATTATTGTTTAAATTAATAATAGGATTATTAGCCGTACCTCCTGTACTAATATTTGTCCCACCGCTTATTCTTGTAATATCTTGTGTATCAAACCCAGAAGCAATATTATTTATTATTGTTTCAAGCGATGTTCCACCTGACACGAATGTGTTTCCAGAAATAGTTGGTGCAAATACATTTCCAGTAAATGTCGCTCCAGATAAGTCAGTTTTAGTTGATAATAAAGAACTAAGACCTATTACATCTGAAATAGAGTGAGCATGTATTGATGGTGCAAATACATCATTTAGATTTGTTGAACCTGAAAATATATTATCAACTATTACAGAACCTCCTGAAAATGCAGAAGCATAAATATCTACATTGGAATTCCAATTACCTAAAGCGTCAATTTTCCAAAGAGTAGAACTTCCATCAGTTTTACCTGAAATAACCGTAAGACCACCACCGTTTGCAGTTAAGTGATTCCCTGAAAAATTTACTTCAATGTTATTATCTTTAGTTCTAACAATTTGAGTAGCCATTGTAGTAGCAGAGCCAATTGTCGTCAAATCGCCTTGTATAACTGTATCTCCTAAAATATTTACATTTCCAGAAATAGTACCGCCAGATTTATCATACTTGTTAGATAAATCTATAGCTGCTGCAGATGCATTAGATACATTTTGGATAATATTTGATAAATTTGTACTTCCACTGTATATTGTATTTGCGCTTACAGAAATTACATTGATGTTATCGTCTAGATTAACAATTGGAAAATTCACTGTCCCACCTGTGATAATATTTATTCCTGGCTGAACTCGTGTAATATCCTCTGCACCACCAGTAAGGTCTAATATTATTTGTTCAAGATTTGTACTACCTGACACAAATGTGTTGCCAGAGATTGTTGGTGCAAATATTGGTCCTGTAAATGTAGCTCCACTAAGGTCAGTTTTAGTTGAAAGTGGAACTGTTACACTGAATGAATTACCGTCATTTCTGCTTGTTGTAAGAAAGTCGCCTACAAGTGTGCTTCCTGTTGAAAATGTATTGCTATCTTCAACTTGAGTAAGGAATATATCAGACAGGTCAGTTCCACCTGAGTAAATTGTGCCTCCTGAAATAGTAACCGTTTCAACTGAATTAAGTACAATGTCGCTGTCTAAGTTAATAATTGGATTTAACTCCGTTCCACCAGTACTTATATTTGTACCACCAGACACAACTGTATGCATTAGGTTAGCTCCAACAGGAATAAATATTTGGTCAAGTGGTGTACTTCCAGAATAATAAGTGTTTGCACTTACAGAAGTTATGTTGATATTATCATTTAGATTGACAATTGGAAAGTTCGTTGTTCCCCCAGTATTAATGTTTGTTCCTGGTTGAACTCGTGTAGTATCTTCTTTTCTTCCAGCTAGGTCAATTATTATTTGTTCCAGTGATGTTCCTGCTGATAAGAATGTATTTCCTGAAATTATTGGTGATGATATTAGACCTGTGAAGGTTGCACCGCTCAAGTCAGCTTTTCCTGAAATGTCAGTTTTAGCTGCTAAAATAAGTTCAGAAAGGTCAGTACTACCACTATAAATAGTCTTAGCACTAAGATTGAGTGTAAAATCAGTATTACCTGTTACTGTACCACCACTCAGTGCTAAAAAGTCTTCTCTTCTTGGAAAAATATAGTTGCCTGACATTCTCTATTACACGGTTTTTTATAAATAGGATATAATAATTTATTAATAAGTGTTAAACAAAAAAAGAGACCCCAAAGTCTCTTTTTAATTATATAATTTATTAATAATTAAGTTATTATCAGAAATCTTCAAAATTTGCCCCAGTTGGAAGAACTTGGAATGTTAAATCAATAAACTCAGCCACCCTTGTTGGTTTAAGTTGAATTTTACCAACTAATGTATTTCTATCAATTGTTTCAGCGGTATTATTAGACTCATCCATAACTACTTTAAATCCTGAAAGACCTCTTTGATTTTGAATTTGAAGTAAAAGAGGTTCTACTTTAGCTAAAAATTGGTCTCTAAGCGTTTGGTCATTTTGTTCAAACAATAACGTAAGTGAAGCTGCAGAAATAAGTCTTCTAACTTGAAGAAGCAATCTTCTAACATTGATTCTATCAAGTGCGGAATCTCTAACTTGAAGAGTTTTTTGACCTCCTAAAAATATTCCTTGTTGAACTTGAGATACAACAGGATTAATTCCTGCATCATAAAGAGTATCTCTATTTGACTTATTTAATTTAACATCAGTTTGAATAACAGAAGAGCTTGCCGTTCCTCTATTAATTCCAGCTGGTGCAAACCAAGGTTGTGCAACATTGTCAGTAAAAGCGATTGCCTTAAGAACCATGAACGTAGGTGCTTGAAATGTATATTTTCCTGTATTAGGGTCTTCTAATTGAACCCAAGGCCAATATGTTGCTGCATAGCTGCTATCAATACCTGTTCCTTGAAGAATTGAAACAGCTTCTTCTGGAGTCCCTTTGTTTGTAGAACTAGTAGTAATTCTTGGTGCATCAACTACATATAATGTATCTGCTCTATCTTCTATTGTACTAAGAGCATATTTAACTATATTTGTATTATTAGAGTAATCTACTCCTGGAATAGCAAATAAATTAATATCAACCTCTTCGGGGTTTAAATATATGTCAATAGCCTCTTTAAGAACATTTTTATTATCCTCAAACGCATCAGTAAATCTCTCATAGTGATTAGAATATTGTCGAAGTGCATCCCAGCCATCAAAACCTCCTGCTGGTGCAACTGTAAATTTTAATAAACCCTTATCAATAAGTGTTCCTGCAACATTAGTATATGCTGTAAGAGAATTTTTATCTCCAGACTCATAAAGACTAGAATCCGCTGTATTCTCAAGATGGAAACCTTTTGTTGTACTTACAGTACCTGCTGAAGTAACACCTCCAATATATCCAAATATGTCATTTTCGAGAGTTTTAACACTGTTTCCTACCGAAACTTGGTCTTGAGTGATAGATGTATATCCAAGTTCAGAAAGACCTAAATAAGTTTTAAACCTACTGTCCCCAGATAAATAAGTTGTTTTATAATATGTTGGTGGAACAGTTACGCCTGTAAGACCAGTTGGGTCTCTAAGTTCATAACCTTTAAAACCAGCTGGAAGCGTTCCTACTGGTAAAGATTCAGCTAATTCAATTGTAATAAATCTAGATTTACTTGGATAAGTTTCATCGAGTGTACCAATTACTTTTCCAATAAAATTTGGTTTTGTATTATCCAAGGTCATATTTGACCATCTTTCAATGGCAGTAGAACCAACGGTTGCATCGGTATCATTATAAGAACGTACAATAATATCAAATGTTTTAGTTACTACATCAATATTTGCAATAGAGAATTTTATTTCAGTATTTGCCGCATCACCATCAGAAATAGTGTGAATTTTAAATAAATCTTTCGCAACACCTCCAATCACTCTAGATACAATCCAAGGAGTAACAGCATTTGTGTAACTATCACTATAGTCAGTAAAAGAAGAAGAGTTTGAATAAGAAATTGAAGCTCTAAGATTAGAAATTTCACCTCTAGCCACCGCTTCTCTAAGAGCATGTGGATAAATTTTCTCAACATAAATATCTTGAAGTCCTGAAACTACTTTTGGGCTTTTACCTAATATATTAAGAATATAATCTTCTCTAGTTTCATCAAGAGAAACTGACAATGTTTCAGCAGTAAGTGGACCTGTAGAACCTGATAAGGTAAATGTATTTAAGGGTCCAGTAATATTTCCAATCTCAATATCTGTTGATGCATCAAAATAAAAATTTCCACTGATTTGATTTTTTTTACTTCTAATTACAGCTAAAGTTGCACCAGAAAGTGAACTATTGTCATCAGCAGAAATAATCCATGCACCTGAATTTGTATAACCATTTTTTCCAAGTGCTCTTACGATTGTTAATTCTTTAGATTGTCCTAAAAAAGAGTTTGCCACATATGGTAATGGGAGATTTGGGTCTGTTGAACCAAATCTTAGAAGAAATTCATCTGTACTTGAAACTTTAACTGCTTCAAACGCTGGTCCTCTTTGTGTAAGACCTGCTAATCCCAGTCTTGTAATACCTATTCTAGAAGCAAACACTGTAAAGTCTTGCTCTTTAGTGTAAACTCCTGGTGAAACGAAAATTGTTGCCATATCTATTTGTTTATAATTGTTTTTTTGTTTTTTGCTTTATTTATAACCTTAATGCTCCTAATTTACTAGCTTTTATTAGCTTTTTGTACATTCAAAACACTCTGTATAAACATTTATTATAAATAGCCAGAAAAAGTTAAATTCTATTTTATCCTTCAGAAATTTTAATAGCTATCTTAGTTATAGTATTCACTTTTTCAAATTCAGTTGGGTCAACCAATTTTCCAAAAACTTGAATTGGTATAGAAATTTGCATTAATCTCTCTGAATCTATTTGGTCTATTGTATTATTTTCTGATGGGTCAGAAATTCTTGCAGAAATATCATAACCATTTATTTTCATATATCCCTGAAGATTTGTAAATCCTTTTCTAATAATAGATTCATAAAAAACATTTACATCTTCCATATAGTGAGTTACAAACACTAATTCATAGTCGCAATCCACATAAGTAGGTTGGGGAATTTTATAAAGGTCATATCCTTTAAGTGTTCCATCAAATTTTGGAACTTTAACAAAAGCAAATTTTTTTCTAACAGGTATGCTTCTTTTTAATGGAGAAGTACCTTGTTTAACACTAGTTCTTTTTAATGCCATAAATGGTCTAGTTATTTCCTCCCCATTTTCATTTCGCATATTAGACCAGTTTCCTTTTTTTTCAGCCCAAAGCTCTTGCGAAAGATAAATTATAGGAACTTGTTTTTTATTTCCGTTCTCATTATCAACAGTAATTTTTAAATCTTGTATAAAATCATTGACACCTTGGTCTAAGTCTTCTAATGCCAACTTTTGTGGCAAATAATTAAAGTTCTCAAACTGTTTATCTAAATTATTCCCTATATTATCTAATATTGACATAAATTGAATTTTTTAATAAATAGTTCATAAATTTCCTTGACTATTAGTTTTTTTTTATTAAGTTTGCATTAGCTTTTGTTGTACCACTATGCTGTTTTCTTGTGGGGGCGTTGTTTCGGCGGTACAAATTTTTGCATGGGTAAGGAAGTTCTCTTCTGATTTCGGTAAAACAAATAACAACTTCTTTTCCATCCTATTTTTTAATAGGACACAGTATTATAACTGTCTCTGGCAATAAAAGAAAGACTATTTCTAACATGCTGGGGGGAAGGGGGGCGTTGATTTTTGGTTTTACCAACGGGATTCGGAAGAATTAATTTAAATATATACTTAGTTCAATTTAACTATATATAATGGGGTTTTTAAGAGAAATTAAATTTAGAGTTAAATAAGTACTAAAAGCCAAAATGTTTAAAAACGTAATTATCTAGCTTTAAATATATCTTCATCTACTTCTACAGCAGTAATAGTAATAAAGAACCTTCTATCTCCAGCCCATGAATACTCATTAGATATTTGAGAATGACCATCATCTACAATTTTATAATATTGTCCTTTATATCCTAAGAAATGACCCATTTTAATGCCAGTTATAACTTCATTGTCATTCTTTTTATCAACAAGCCCTAATTCTTCTAAGTGTTCTAAGTAGATATGAGCCGTAAATTGTCCCATACCTTTTTTCTCAACACCACCAGCAACTGCATACTCAGGTTTAAGAGCTTCGACATTTGTTCTTCCAAATATTTGAATTTCAGGTAAATATACTTTTTTCTTAGCTTGTCCGTATAACTTATGAGTTTTAGTTTTCTGTAAATCTATTCTATACAGTAAAAAACTCTCTTGAACTACATTTTCTGTAATTTCACGACCAGCTTGACTGAAAAATGCTCTTTCGGCTTCTCCAAAAAAAAGTTCAATACCCTTTGGCTTCGCCTCATGATTATTAAACTCATCTGGTTTTTGTCCTATTTCATTTAAATCAGCCATTAAAATACCTCAATTCCCATTGGTCCAAAACCAAGACTTCGATTAAGAGATTCCTGTACCGAAGCTCTTTTTTCCATTATTTTATCGTATGAAAGTTCTTCAAGGTCTTCTTTAAGCTTATTTAAGAGCCTTTCTTGGTCAGAACGACCATTAGTTATCATTGACTCTGAATTAAGCGTTAATTGAGCTCCAGCTATTGGAAGCTCTCCACTAAACTTTCCTCTTATACCAAGTCCTAAAAGTTCTTTAGCAAGTGCCTGAGCATATTTCTTTACCCATGTTTTACCAACTGAATTAAGTTGATTATAAGAAATATAGTTTAATTTAGCATCGCCAGGAGTGGCTACAAGACCGTTTCCTTGATATCCTTTGTTTATTTCGGATTGTGTGTGTCCAGTAAATCCTGGATTTGCAGTATTTCCACTAAAATCAGGGTTTCCATAATTTCCAGTACGGTCATAATAGTAGTAAAAACAAGTACCTGGTGTTCCAGCTCCGCCACCAATTCCGCCAGCGTTTTGACTTCCATTTTCATTTATTCCTCTTGGAATAGGGAATAATTTAAGTACTTTAGTGCCACTTGGTCCAGGGCGTAAAATATAGCTATATTCTGAACCTCTAACTCTGTTTCGAAGCTCAGCAGCCTGTGCAGTAAGAATAGTATCAAACACAGGCATTACATTATAAAGTGTATGTCCAGCAAAACTAGCTCCAAATTCAGAAAATGCAATATTGCTGTTTGCCATAGGGTCTAAACCGAATAAATTAATAAACGAAGGAGTAAACCAAAGCACTTCATTTATTTCTCTTTCAGCTGGAATAACATAATCTTGTGTTCCAGCTGTAAGTATGATAGAACCTAGTTTTAAATCTCTAGTACCGTTGGCTCCAAGTCCTTCTTGTTCACCAAATGCTTTAGCATAAGTTTTTTCAAAATAAAGGCTATTAGAAACATATTTAAGTGTAAAGTCTATTTCGGAAGGGAGTCCAAGCATTTCTCCTAGCCTATTCCTAATAGTCCAATCATTAATATAACCTGAATATTCTTCTATAGCTTCACAAATACACTCTTCAAGCTGTTCATCAACAAGTTCTACTCCCATTACTGGAGCACCAACTTTCCTACGAATTCTTCTGAAAATTTTAGTTTTCTCAGTTTCCGTCATGCCTGTAAGACAATTATCTGCACAAAATATACTCATTTTTTTATTTTATTGTCCTTGCATATTAAATCTTCTATTATAATGTTTGGCTCTAAATCCAATAAACTCACCACTAATAACGTTTACTTTACTTGGCAAAATGTCCATTGTTTGACCAGCAGTTGCCGCCCATGTAGCACTTCCTCCACCAACCGCATTTACTGTTATAGAACCATCTGCAATACAAAAAAGTTGATGTACTGTAGATGCTGATATTCCATTACCAAGAATATCTGAACCCATAGTGCCTATTAAATTTATTATTTCATAATTTGCGTTGTGTGTTGCCATGATTTATCTTTTTTTATAAATAGTTATGATTTTATTTTTTGTATTGTAATGTCTTTTATTTTCTGCTATTTATAAAAAATATTGATGATGCGATATACGGAGGAAAAATTTAATAATTTAAAAATAAAAGATAAAAGATTTTATATAGACAAACTCATGGATATGGGTTTTGAATTATCTGAACATGAATTTAAAGCTGCAAGTTCTAAACAAAAAATTCAAAGCATAAACCTTAAAATAAAGAAAGCAGATTGGTTAGAAGATTATGAGTTTAATGCTGCTACTCCTTTTCAAAAAGAAAAATATATTTATCGTAAAAGATTTCTTTCACAAGCAGAATTTCTTCGATTAGATGAAGACCTTAAAATTATATATATAGAATATTCAGTATATACTAAAATGGGGCTAGACAAAGAAGGATTTTTATCTTTGTCTGAAAAACATAAAAAGTACTATGCTAATTTCAAATTTGAGTTTCCACTAAACTTGGAACCAAACAAAATATCCTATCTAACCAAACACAATCAAAAAGTGTTTGTTTCTAAAATAATAGAACAAGGAAATATTATTGATGATAAAATCCTTAAAGAATTACCAAAAGATATTCAAAAATTCTATGAAAAGACTAAGAAAGATTTCTCAAAATGTACCCATAATCCCCGAAAAACTTTTTCAGAAGCTCGAAAAATAGTACAACAAGTTCTTCAAGAAATTATTTTTCGCCAATAACCAAAATTTGTTTTTTTGTTTTTGAATTATTTTTTTTAACATAATGACTTCTTTTGATATTATATTCTCTTATTTCAATTATTTTAAAGCCTATTTTTTTCATTGCTAAACAAATACTATCCTTATAAGGAGAATTCATATCTATTGCAATTTTAGAACTTTTTTTTAAATAGGAAAAGCAGTTTTTAAACACAGGTAATATTAAATCTTCTGTCCACTCCAATTCTTTTTTGTAATCTTTATGATTTTTTGAATAATTTTCATCATTAAAAAATGGTGGTGAAGTAAAAATAAAATCTACTTCGTTTTCTAACTTAGAAATATGTTTTTTTGAATTTAAAAAAGAAATGTTCACATTTTTACCTTTAAATTTAGATTTAATAAGAAAGTTATATCCTTTTTTAAGTTCTTTATTTATATCATTTCCAAAATATTCACAACCTTTATTTTCTATTAAACTCTTCATTCCAAGCAACCTAGAACCCCACCCAGCAAATGGGTCATAAACAGTGCTATTTTCAGAGACAAATTCATTATAAATATTTTCTGCTTGTGTAGGTGGAAAAACTCCAACATTAAACATGGTTCTAACTTCTATGCCTTTATATATGTTTTTAAGCGATATATCAAAAAATTCATTATAATTATTAATGCCAAGTCTATATTCGATAGATTTATGTAAAATCCCTTTCTTTTTAAAAGTTTTCTCTAGGTTTTCGCATCCTCTTTTATGTGCTTGATAATAAGCTTCAGCAAATATTCCTTTGAGATAAAGAGACCTTTGTTTCCTTTTGTCAAGTTCTATTGTTGTATAATAGATGTTTGGAGGATAAAATTCTTCTATAAACTCTTTTAGAAGTGCAGCAAATTTTTTTTGTTTAAAAAAAGATGTTCTTTCTTTACAATATTCTTTAGACAAAAGAACATCATATTCTTTAAGGTTAAAAAGTTTATGCTTTTTTATATTTATACTATTTTCTTTGATAAATTCTACAAATTCCTCTTGATTAAACTCATCATCTAATTCATTATTTATAAAATTTCCCCTAAGACGTACTAAGTTGCTTACTAAACTACTTTTTTTATAATCTTTTATTATATTACAAATCTGGTCATATGACCACTTTTCATCTCTGTCGTACCCATGCCAATATTCTCCGTCAATTTCAACGTAAAGGTTATAGTCTGTAAGGTAAAAATCGAAAATATACCTGTCTACAACAACTTGGGAACTATAATTTATATCGAGATTTTTAAGACACTCCTCAAATTTAACTTCTATTCCAGTTTTCTTTTTATTTGGAATTATTTTTTTATTATTTTCAACAGTTGCTAAAGCTTGTTTTTTACTTGAAGTCTTTGACATTGTTTCTCCAAATTTCTTCCTGTATTCTCCAATGGTTATTTGATGTTTATCTTTAAGATGAGTGTTCGTTATTCTTTTAAATCTTTTATTACAAATTACACAATTTATAAAATTATCTTTTTTACTTAACATTTCATTTTTATCTTCCTTTTTTTTTATGAAAGTAGAAAATAAATTTTCCTCCTCTGGAAATTTATTCAAATATTCTTCTATTTCTAAATTATGTTCTTCTCTAATATGTGATGTATATGCTCCACTCTTATTATTTAGGTCAACAGTATTCCAATCACAAAACTTACATTTCTTCTTTTTTTCATGTTTTATTTCAACAGATTTTATATTAAAATATTTTTCATGCCAATATTCTCCAGAAATTTTAAATTGTTCTCTTCTTTCATACGATGATGGAATTCTAGTTTCAATTTCAGACTCAATTAGATATTTAGATAAAGTACCAGACATATTTTTGAAATCACCAAATTCTTCCCCTGTTTTTTTACATACAGCTACCCATTGATAGTTATTTATTTCAGGAAACCTATTTTCTTTATTAAAATAAGTTTTGTTATCTATGTTCTTATAAACTTTTTCCTCCTTTAGTATTTTTGTTATGTATGTAGTGGATTTATTTAAAATCCGACTTATACTTCTAACACTTTCATTTTTTTTGTAAAGTTCTATTATCTTCTTATTCATATTGTAAAGATAATAAAAATTAATGAAATATAAACCAAAAAATGGAATAAAATCACTTTGGGTCAAAAAAAAAGAGAAGTTTAAGGCTTCTCTTTAATTTTTGTAATACGCTGATTACTAGATTAATATTGATTGATATTGTCAATAAATATTACTCCGTAGAATCTGTTGTTTACCATTTTTTTCGCATATCTAGTCATGATTCCTTTACGGGGAGTAAAATCGTTAGGGTCATAAATAGTTTGTGTAAGTTGCAACGGAATATACGGTGCGTAGATGTATCCTGCTTCTAAGAAAGTGTTACCTTTATGTCCTAAAAGAACGATTTGAGCTGGTAAATAAGGGTCTTTATATACTACGTATCTTGAGCCTAAATTACCAATTTTTTCTACACCTAAGT
>Ga0114934_10001932_pt1 | contig 13392 bp, 11 predicted proteins | sample 4SBtaG_2_FD_99695 | JGI IMG/M metagenome (GOLD analysis project Ga0114934, IMG submission 99695) | Deep subsurface microbial communities from Kolumbo volcano to uncover new lineages of life (NeLLi) - 4SBTROV10_white metaG | ecosystem: Environmental > Aquatic > Marine > Volcanic ... | reverse complement strand
AGAAACTTAAATTATATTTTAAGGCTATATTATTTCTTTTTTCATTCATCCATTTAAGTTTTTTCAATTGTGAAAGTCCCAAAGCAGAATTGATATCAGTAGTATTATACTTATTACCATTATCTATCACTTCATAATACCAGTGCCCATGTGAGCTATATCGTTTCCATGCATCTTTTGCAATACCATGAAGCCTATTTACTTTCATTTTATTTGCATATTCTTCATTTGCTGTGACCGCCATGCCACCTTCACCTGTAGTAAGTGTTTTTGTTGCATAGAAACTAAAACAAGTTATATCAGTCCCTTTAAGGCTTCCAATAATATCACCCTTATATTTACTTGGTAGAGCATGAGCTGCATCCTCTATTACTTTAAGCTCATATTTTGTAGCTATTTCATATATTTCATCCATATCACAGGGCTGTCCACCAAAATGAACAGGGATAATAGCCTTTGTCTTCTCTGTAATAAGACCTTCTATCTTTGAAACATCTATATTATGAGTATACTCTTCAATATCGCATAAAACAGGCCTAGCCCCGAAATAAGTCACTACTTCTGCAGTAGCAATAAATGTATTTGTAGGTATTATAACTTCTTCATCTCTATTGAGCCCTATAGCCTTTAAAGCAAGATGAAGCGCAGCAGTTGCGCTATTGCATGAGACAGCAAATCTATTCTGACAAAATTCTTTGAATTTCTCTTCAAATTCTATTGTCTTTGGCCCCATAGTAAGCCATCCTGACTTTAAAGCATCTATAACTTCTTCTATGTCTTCTTGATTAATACATGCCTTATGAAACTGGATATTCATGAATTACCTCTTAAAATCAAGATTCAATTTACCATGCTATTATTTTACTACTATATTCTCTACTGGTAAAATAATTACTCTTAATATTTCTTCAAGGTCTTCATCATCAACAGAATCTCTAAGAGTATCTAAAGCTTCTTCTATCTGTTCCATATCAGAAAATGCCCCTGTATATACATAAGCTGAATCAGATTTCATTCTTTTATCCATAAAAAATCCTGAGAAAAGTGGCATATCTCCACTTAAGACCTTAGAGACATTTTTCCCTTCCATCATGACAGATTCTTCAATCCCACTACTAGTAAGTGCTAAAATAACATCATCCTTATATTCTTTTTGAAATAAAAAAATAAAAAACATATGTGCTTTCATGATCAACTCCTTATATCACCAGCTTTCTTTAAGCTAAAATATGTTAATAAAGGTCCTACTATCTCTGTAAATATTGTTGTCAATAATAAAAGATTTATTATCAAATAAGCCATATCAATACCAGCCTGTCCATATATTGGTTGGGTAAACTGTCTCTTAACCGCAAGAGCCAATGCAACTGCAACACCTACCTGAGGAATAAGACTAAATCCAATAAACTTCCTAACTGTAGAAGGTGCCTTGCTAACTACTGCACCCAAAGATGCAAAAATGATTTTTCCACTCGCTCTTGAAATAATATACACAATTCCCATTCCACTGATTGTTTTTATAAGCCCCACATCCAGATGAGATGCTGCAAGTGTAAAAAACCATGGCAAAAACAATGGAGTAAGGAATTCTAGATTGTCTTTAGTTCTATTAGCAAGTTTAAGGTTTTTATTTACGAGTGTACATCCAAATGCCATTATAGTAAGGAGTTCAGATATGTGCAATTTCTGAGAGACCGAGAGTGCAATTAGAAGAAAAGAAATTATTCCCATTGTAATATCATCAGCATGCCGTTTTTTCCAAAACATAAAATTATAAATAAATGCCATTATAATGCCAATAATAAGAGAAAGTGATATAGACTTCAATGGCTCAAGTACATAGTTAGCAATGCTTACAGGTTTATTAAGAAGCAATGAACTTGCAAACAAGGATGCAAAAACATATATGATTAAAGCTATTGCGTCATCCGTACCCACAACACCCAAAATAGTTGATGTCAAAACACCTTTAGATTTAAACTGCTTTATAACATATACAGTTGCCGCAGGTGCTGTTGCTGATGCAACTGCACCAAGAAGAAGAGAAAAATAAAGCGCTTTATGAAGAAAAAAATAAAATGAAATGAAAACCATTAAAAAAGCACCCAAGCCCTCAAAAAAAGATATAATGATAATAGATTTTCCGACCTTCTGCAATACCTCTTTATTAAGCTCTACACCAATAGAAAAGGCTATCAGTCCAAGTGCAAGGTCAGAAATAAAATCAAGACTGTCCACAATATCAGCATTAAGATATCCTGTTACTGAACCTCCAAGTATGACTCCAAGTATTATATAAAGTGTTACTCCTGGTATATGGAATCTTTCTGATACCATTGATTTTAATAAATAAGCTACAATAAGTAGTATACCAAGTATTAAAAAAGCCTTGTCAAAATCCATATCATATTTCCTTTAATACTTCATAGATATCATCAGGACTATCAGCATTTATTATTTTATCAAGTCTTTTCTTATTCTTTACACATAGAATCAGTTTTGAAATTATTTGAAGGTATTTATGATGTTCTTCCGGACCAGAAACCAAAAATATTACCTTTACAGGTTCTCCATCCAGAGCATTCCAATCAATACCCTTTTTATCCACACCTATTATGATAAAAAAATCCTTAACCGCATCTGTTTTTGCATGCGGAATTGCAATTCCCTTTCCAACAGCTGTAGGAATTATTTTTTCCCGATCTATTACTTCTTTTTTATAGCGCTCAAAATCAGTTACTAAAGGATCTTTTTGGGCACAAGTGATCATCTGATTCAGTACTTCAAACTTGTCATCTGAATTTAGAAACAAGATTCCTTCTTTCTTAATAAAGTTAATTAGCTTCAATTCAATCCTCCTATCAGTATTAATAAGAAACTTATACCCATGGTCATAAAATTGTCAAGTTCACAGTCTGTTGAGGTACTGTATAATTTTTGTAGGTGAAGGAATAAAGCCCAAAGCCCCTCAAAGGCCTGCTATAATATGTGAGCTGGGCAGCCGATAGCCTGTAAGATAAATCTAAAGTTATTTTTTATCACAAAAAATATTTTTCCATGATAAAAATAAAAAAAATTATTTAGTTTTTTTTGCATTCTAATGAGTTCAAATGATCTTTTATCATCAAATAATTCTTTATCTCCGCTCTGATCACCAGGTTTAAGATCATTTCTATTTACAAATATATTGAAAGAAATATAATCAAGGGGAAGTTTTATCAAAAATCTTTTCCAGTTTTCATAAGAATCATCCGAAATCCCTAAAATAAATGTACCCGCAGTTCTTATTCCATATTTTTTCACCATTTTAAGTCTATTTATTATTTCTTGATCAGTTAATCTAAGCTTTTTTGTTTTATATCTAATTTTCTGATTAAAACTCTCTATTCCAAAAATAAGAGTCTTTATACCGACTCTTCTTAAAGAATCTAAAAGTACTTCTGATATCTGATCAAGTCTTGCAAAGGCAACACCCTCAAAAATCAATGATTCTTCTTTCATTCTTCTACACAATTCGATCGTACGCTCTGGCAATGCAGTAAAATTTTGATCAGAAAAATATACAGCCTGTTTTCCAAGCCTTTCAATATATTTTAATTCTCTTATCACATCCTGAATATTCCTTTTAAAATAACCCTGTTTTCCTATAAGGCAGAAACTACAGTTGAAAGGACAACCATAATCAGTCAATACTGTCGCAAATTTATTAGTAGATAAAAAAGGATAAAAATATCTCTTATCATGTATAATATCATGCCTTGGCAATGGTATGGAAAAATTATCTTTGATATTATTAAAAGGAAACATAAAATTTTTAACAATGCCCTTTAAATATGGAAAATATTCTTTTATAACTTCATCAGGCTGTGTCATGAAAATATCACCAGATAAATAAATTGGTATTTTAGGAAATCTCCTATTAAGAATACCAAAAAATCGAGAGTCATTATCCAAACTTGCCTGTCCAATCATAGAATAAATTAAATCCGGAGAAATATTCGAAATTTTATTAATAGTATCATCAAAGCCGAGCATTCTTATCTGTGCATCTAAAAATTCAATGGAATAACCTTTATGTTCAAGCCATCCGGAAAGATATAAAAGATCTACAGGATGATAATAATATCTTGATTTAGTAGTCTTGGAACAATAATAATCCCTGAGATAAATCTTATCACCTGGCGGATTTAAGAGAAGAGCCTTCATAATGAACCAAAAAGCTTAAGTTTTATTGTAGCCAAAAAACACCTAATAATCTTTGCAAAATCCAATTTAGTCTCACCAGATTCTCTTTCATGAAATTCATATGGTATCTCTATTATGGAAAAACCATATTTTTTTAAAAAATAAAATATCTCTTCTATAATCTCCGGACCATCTGACTTTAAATGTCTATATATCTTTTTAATTACTTTTCTCCTATAACCGGAAAAACCGCTTGTTTTATCCTTTATATGATAGCCGAATAAAAAACCAAGCCATATATTTGCAAGTCTGCTCATACTTCTTCTTAAAAGATCCTTTCTTAGATCTTTTCCGCCTTTTAAAAATCTCGATGCAATGGCAACATCATAATTTTCCAATGATTTTAATATTAATGAAATGGTTTCAGGTCTATGAGAAAAATCTCCATCCATTTGTATAATAAATTTAGAGCTAAATCTTTCAAGAATATATTGGAAGGCTTCCTTTGCAGCTTTCCCCCTTCCTTTTTCTCCTTTTCTCAATAATAAAAAAAGGTTTTCATATTTTTCTGATAGTCTTTTTACTATTTCTGAAGTCTTATCAGGAGAATTATCATCCACCACTAGTAAATATTGTTTTGGGAAAAGACTAAAATAGTTTTCAATAATAAGCTTTATATTTTCTCTTTCATTATATGTAAATACCAAGGTTATAAGTTCTTGTTTACGCACTTCTCTATCTCTTCTACAACTATTTCCGGGAAAAGCTCATCAAGGCATTCATGCTTTTTGAGACATTTAGACATATAGCAAGGACTGCATTCAAGTTCTCTGCTTAGCTTGCATAAACGACCATAGCCCTCTATTTCAACAGAAGATGTTGGGCCAAAAAGAGATATTACTGAAATCGCAGATGCTAAAGCCATATGCATTGCAAATGAATCCAATGTAACCATTATATCCACATTAGCAACAAAACTCGAAAAATCTACAAAATCATCAAAAATATATACAGGTTGCTGTGTATTTTCTGTAAGATCAGAAAGAAGTTTCCTTTCCTCTTCTCCACCGCAAAGAAGTACTTTATAATTCTTTTCTTTTAATAATTCTACAAGATTTTCCCAATTCTTCAAAGGCCAGTATTTCATAGGAAATTTTTTCCCAAATCCAGGATGTATAGCAATGATTTTATCACCTTTTTTTCTAAGATAGGAGAATTTGAAAATATCCTTTTCTGAAAGATCCCATTCATAATCTTCTCCATTCCATTCCCAACCTACCATTTTAAATATCATCTGTTGATAAGTAAGTCTATTTTTTTTAAACTTAAGTTCATCATCAAGGCCTAATCTATATGCATAATCACTTTCATAATTAAAAATACCCAGTTTCCCATGGGAATTTAGTGTAAACCCCATTTTTTTCCTAGCATTAACAAGCTTTGCTATGGAAATAGCTTTATAATCCTTATCAAAACTCATTAAAAAGTCAAATTCCTCAGCAAGTAAAAGGAATGTCTCTGGTGAATTAACGGATACGATCTTGTCAATCAGGGGTACTTTTTCCAGAAGTCTTATTCCTTCTTCCGAAGTAAGCCATGTTATCTCAGAATATTTATATTCTTTTTTTATCCTACTTAAAATAGATGTTGTCCTAAGAATATCTCCAAGTGATCCAAGTTTGATTATTAATATTTTTTTAAAATCTGGTCTATAATATTTACAAGGGAATTTCTGGCCATATTTGCATGGCTTTTCCCCGATAAAAAACCTACAATCGCTTTTATAGCATATCTTCTCATTTTTATCGATAATTTCCATTCACCCTCCATCTTATTTCGAGTATTTGGTGTCTGATCTTCCCATTTTCTCAATTCTTCATTCAAAATCCAAAATTTAAAATCTATAATTTCTTATCCCTTACCTCTTACCCCTTAACCCTTTTTATCCCCCCATTCTCAAATATTCCTGCAAAATAAGGCTTGCAGCGACTCTATCTACTACTTTTTTTCTTTTTTTTCTGGAAATATCAGCCTTGATAAGAGCATTTTCCGAATCAACTGTACTCAAGGATTCATCAAACTTTTCTATTTTAAGATCTGTAGCTTCACTAAGTTTTTCTATAAATGCTCCAACTTTATGTGTCTGCTGAGTAGGTTCTCCATTCATATTCAAAGGCCATCCTACTATAATAAATGATATACTCTTCTCCGAAATTATTCTGCATATATTATTAATAAGATCATCATCATTTTTAAGCACTTCAAAAGGTGATGCTATTATCCTCATAGGGTCGCTTATTGCAATGCCTACTCTGACATCGCCATAATCTATAGCGAGTATGCGCCCTGTATTAGATTTTTCCAACATCTCATTCATCCCTTTTTATTATCGCTTTTATCTCTTCAAGTGCATTTTCTATGCCAGCAGGATTATTTCCACCAGCCTGTGCCATATTCGGTTTTCCACCACCAGAACCACCAATTTTTTCGGATACCTGTCTGACAATATTACCGGCCTTAAATTTTGAAACAAATTCATCAGATATCTTGACAACCAGTTGAGCCTTTCCATTGAATTCAGATCCAAGAGCAACTATACCAGATTTTATTCTATCCATTGCCCTGTCTGATAATTGCCTCAGCTCATTCATATTCATATTATCAAATTTAGCGCATACATATGAAATATCGTTAATAACACTAGCTTTTGATACAATATCTCCCAATATATCACCTGCATTATTAAGTTTTATTTCTTCCAGCATCTTTTTTAAATTTTTTCTATCCGAAATAATCTCATTAATCTTTTTTTCAATATTGTCTTTTTTTGTCTTGAGAACTTCACAACATGCATTTAATATCTTCTCTTCTTTCTTGAAAAGTCTATATGCATTTTCATTTGTAACTGCTTCTATTCTTCTAATAGAAGATGCTACTCCTGTTTCAGAAATAATCTTAAAAAGTCCTATTTCACCAGAATTGTGTACATGCGTACCTCCACAGAACTCTTTTGAAAAATCTCCCATTGTAACAATTCTTACATTTTGCCCATATTTTTCTTCAAAAAATGCGAGAGCTCCCTCTTTTTTTGCATCATCAATTTGTTTAACTTCGACATTGGTTTTCAGTTGCTCCCAAATTTTCTTATTTACTAAAAGCTCTACCTTGTCTATTTGATTCTGATCAAGTGGTTCGAAATGTTTAAAATCAAATCTGAGTCTTTCCTCATTTACCATAGAGCCTGTTTGCTGAACATGATCACCTATTATCTCTCTCAAAGCCGCTTGCAAAAGATGTGTAGCTGAATGGTTATACATTATTCTCTTTCTTCGTTCATAATCTATTTTTGCTTTTACAACTTTATCTTTAGATAGTCTTCCTGATTCAAGCTCATAATAATGAAGAAATACATCATTTTTCTTTATAACATTAGTTATTTTGACCTTGAACAAATCATTAAATATTTCTCCAGTATCGGAAACCTGCCCACCACTTTCTGCATAAAATGGAGTTCTATCTAGAACAATAATCTCATCATCGAATTTTACTATCCTTGCTTCTGATTCAAAATCTGAATAACCAGTAAATTCTGTTTTAGTAATTCCTTGTATCCAATTTTTTATATCAGAATCTGTATTATCATCCTTCCATGACTCCTGTCCTAAAAGTTTTTGTCTTTCCATAAATTCAGCAAAGGACTTTTCATCAATAGAAATTCCTTCCTTTATAAATATCTCTTTTGATAATTCAAGAGGAAATCCATATGTATCATATAATTTAAAAGCGTCTTCTCCTGAAAGAATTTTCTCATTTTTAGATTTCAAGGTATCAATAAGCTCTTCTACTATCTGTGCACCCCTTTTTATTGCTTTTGCAAACTTTTTTTCTTCAAGTAGTATAACACTTTCAACAAGCTCTTTCTTCTCTTTAATTTCAGGATATGCATCTCCCATTATCTCAATTATTTTATTAACCAATGTATAAAGATATTCCCCTTCAATATTCAGAGCTTCTTGATATCTCTTTGCCCTTCTCATTATCCTTCTTAATACATATCCACTGCCTTCATTGGATGGAAAAACACCATCAGAGATTAGAAAAGTCATGGCTCTCAAATGATCTGCAATAACTCTCATAGCAGTATCATATTTTTCAGAATCGCCATATTTATATCCAGAGTTTAAAGCTATTTCTTGAATAATTGGAAATATCAAATCAGTATCATAATTGCTTTTTTTATTCTGCAAAACAGCAGTAATACGCTCAAGACCCATACCTGTATCAATCGAAGGGCTTGGGAGTTTTGTGATATTACCTTCCTTATCCCTGTTAAACTGCATAAACACAAGATTCCATATCTCCAAAAATCTATCACAGTCACAGTAAATATTGCATTCTGGTCTTCCACAACCTGTTCCTTCACCCTGATCAAATATTATTTCAGAACAAGGTCCGCATGGTCCAGTATCTCCCATGCTCCAGAAATTATCCTTTTCTCCCATACGAACAATCCTCTCCTCAGAGACTCCGACTAAATCTTTCCATATATCATATGCTTCATCGTCATCTTCAAATACAGTAATCCAAAGTTTTTCGCGCGGTATTTTGCATTCTTTTGTCAAAAACTCCCAAGCATACTGTATAGCTTCCTTCTTGAAATAATCACCAAAAGAAAAATTACCAAGCATCTCAAAAAAAGTATGATGTCTTGCAGTTACTCCTACATTTTCTAAATCATTATGCTTTCCACCTGCACGAACACATTTCTGACTTGATGTAGCCTTGGTATAATATCTCTTTTCTTGCCCTGTAAATACCGACTTAAACTGATTCATTCCAGCATTTGTAAACATAAGGGTATTATCTCCCTGTGGTATCAATGGTGAACTTTCTATCCTTTTATGACCTCTTTTCTCAAAAAAACTTAAGAATTTTTCCCTTATTTCACTTCCCTTCATAATCACTCCTGATGTCCTTCAATGGCTTCTTCCGTTTTCGGTTTCATTACAGGGAAAAGTATAACATCCCTTATTGATGCAGAATCTGTAAGCAACATTGCTATCCTGTCTATCCCTATACCCATTCCTCCGCATGGAGGCATTCCATATTCAAGAGCCTCTATAAAGTCTTCATCCATCTGATGAGCCTCATCATCACCGCCTTTTTGATCAATAAGCTGAGATTCAAATCTATTTTTCTGATCAATCGGATCATTTAACTCAGAAAAGGCATTTGCTACTTCTCTTCCGAAAATAAATAATTCAAATCTCTCAGTAAAATCAGGATTTTTTGGCATTCTCTTTGCAAGAGGAGATACCTCTATAGGATAATCGCAAATAAATGTAGGATTAATAAGTTTTTCTTCAACTGTTGCTTCAAATATTTCATTTATCATATGACCTTTTTTCATATAAGGTTCCACTTCAATATCAAGTTTTTTCATAACTGCTTTCAATTCATCTATTGATTTTCCATTAATATCGATTCCGCCATATTCCTTAATAGAATCAATCATGGATATCCTCTCGAATTTAGAAAAATCGATTAATTCTCCTTGATATTCTACTCTCAAATCCGGATAGAACTGAGCCGTGGCTCCCTGAATTAATTCCTCTGTAATATCCATCATATCATTATAATCAGCATAGGATTGATAAAGCTCCATCATTGTAAATTCTGGATTATGTTTTATAGAAATTCCTTCATTTCTAAAATTTCTATTAAGCTCGAAAACCCTGTCAAATCCGCCTACAATTAGTCTTTTGAGATAAAGCTCGGGAGCTATTCTTAAATATAACTGCATATCAAGAGCATTATGATGAGTCTTGAAAGGTCTTGCTTTTGCTCCGCCATAAAGGGGCTGCATCATTGGAGTCTCTACTTCCAAAAATCCCTTTTGATACAGAATATCTCTAAATTTTCTTATTATCATACTTTTTCTGCGAAAAGTCTCCATAACATCCTTATTCATTATCAAATCAACATATCTCTTTCTATATCTTATTTCAGTATCTTTAAGACCATGCCACTTTTCAGGAAGTGGTCTTAGTGATTTTGATAAAAGAATTAGTTTCTGAACTCTAATACTAGTCTCCCCTGTTTTAGTAGCAAAAAAATATCCTTCTACTCCGATAATATCACCAATATCTATTTTTCTATATATTTTATAATTATCCTCACCAATCACATCCTGCCGTATATAAAGCTGTATTCTGCCACTTTCGTCTTCAATATTACAGAATCCAGCTTTTCCATGCCCTCTTTTTGCAATTATCCTTCCTGCTAATTTATAATGTTCTTCTATTATCTCCTGCCCGGGCTCAAGATGTTCGTATTTTTTCTTGATATTTCCAATAAGTCCAGAACGGTCAAATTTGGTTATCTTAAAAGGATCAAATGCAAATTCCTCTCTTAGTTCTTTTAGCTTCTGAAGTCTTATTTTTCTGAATTCATCCATTATATTCTCCTTTAAATAAAAATTCTTTGATATTTTATACTAAAAGTCACGGTTTCACAAGCTGTTGAAAAACTTTTGTCCTTTAGGGTCCGATCTTCACAGAATGTTGAAAAACTTCTAAAATAAGTCCGAAGCAAAATACTGTGTATTTATAGAAGGGATAAGAAATTATAGATTTTAAATTTTGGATTTTGAATGAAGAATTTGGGAAATGGGAAGTAGGAAGTGGGAAGAGAGAAGTGTTTTTCTACTTCCTATCTCCCTACTTACCCCTTATCCCTTACCCCTTATTCAATTTTCAGAAGCCTTATGGTATAATCAATAAAAATAATGGAGCTATTTTGAAGAAAAAAAACTTTATACAAAATTTTATTCTTTTTTTCACAGTTGTACTGATCATCTTATCTATTATTTCAGGTAATTCAAGAAATCCAGTTAATAATCTTCAGACTTATGCAGAATGGAATTATGATGGCGATACTATTACTGCTATATTAAATCATCATAAGGAAAAGATTCGCCTTATTGGTATAGACTGTCCCGAGCATGATCAAAAATATGGGATGAAGGCCAAAAAATTCACAGAACACTTTCTAGGCCTTGATCACTCAAAAAAATCAAAGATAACTATAGAACTTGATACACAGAAAAGAGATAAATATGGCAGGTTACTAGCATTCGTTTATAATGATAAAGGTAAAATGCTAAATGCTGCTCTTTTAAGAAATGGACTAGCGGTTACTCTCTTTATTAATCCTAATAGAAAACATAGAGAAGAATTCAAAAAACTACTTTATGAAGCAAAAAAAGAAAAGCTAAATATTTGGAATCCCGATAATCCTCTAAAGGAGACCCCTTCAGAATACAGACGAGAACATAAATAGCTATTGACCATTTTCATTAAATAAGCTACATTTAATAGGGACTTGCATTACACAAAAAAATTATCACGAAGCAAAGATTATTTAGCAAATGCTTTAACAATTTTTAAAACATCATTTACCCTAAAAGGCTTAACAATATAATCAAATCCACCCGCAAGCATACCAGACTTGACATTTTCTATACTATTTTGAGCACTTACAAAGCATACAGATATATCAGGATAAGCTTTTTTAATTCTTCTAGTAGCCTCTATACCATTCATTCCCGGAAGATCTATATCCATAAATACAAGATCTATATCAAATTCTGAAATTTTATCAAGTGCCTCAAATGCATCCTTTGCAGTATATACATTATAATTATCAAGCATACGCAAAAAAAGTTTTCTTATAATCTCCTCATCGTCAACTACCAAAATATTCACTTCCTCTTTTTTTCTTCCTGTAGGAAGTTCAATATTAACTAATGTACCTTTTCCTTCATCATTTTTTATTTCTATCTTCCCTCTATGAAGCCTTATTATTTCTCTCGCTACTGTGAGCCCTATTCCAATTCCAGGGAAATTTCTAGTATTAGCAGCTTCTTCCTGATAAAATGGATCAAACACCTCATTCATATTTCTTCTTGAAATACCTTCTCCTTCATCTTTTATCTTAACAATTACCTTTTCGCCTTTATTACGAACAATACAAGTAACTTCACCTGACATTCTATTAAATTTAACTGCATTATCAAGAATATTAGTAAATACTAACTTAATTCTCTCTCTGTCTGCAAGAATAGTCATTTCTTCATCATATTCAAATCTTAATACACATTTTTTTTGAGGATAAAGACTTTTTACAAATTCCCAGCTTTCCTCTATAATTGAATTTAATCCCACATTTGATTTATTTATGACTAACTTTCCATTATAGCATTCTGATACAGTAAGTAAATCATCAAATATCTTCTCAAGTTTTTTCGAATTATCATAAACTGCATCAATAAAATCTATATTCGGATACTCATCTTTAATAATCTCCAGATTTCCAAGAATAATAGTAAGAGGCGTCTTTAATTCATGTGACATAATCGAAAAAAAATTTCCCTTAACCTCATCGATTTTCCTATTAACCGTAACATCACTAAACCAAATATAATATAAAATATCCTCATTTAAAATACTTTTTCTAATATGGAATTCATATAAATAGCTTAATCCCTTAAGTTGAAATGTGAGATCTTTTTGTATAAATTCTGATTCTTTTGCATTTTTAATTAGATTGATAAGAAAATCATAATATGGTGTATTCTTAAAAGAATGAACTGTTTTTCCAATAAAATCTTTAAAATCTATATCTAATAATACTCCAGCCGATTTATTTGCAAAGAATAAAATATTTTCATTTTCAGATTCTGAAAAAATAAGAATTCCTTCATTAATAAGATCAAAAAGTCCCTCAAATATTTCATTTTTACTATTCATTTTTAAGCATTCTCCTCCTTTTTAAATCTATAATTTATAATCTAAATTTCCTCAATGTTTCCTTACCCTTTCTACCCTTTTACCTACAAATACTATACACTATAATTAAAGTTTATCAATCATATAGGTAGCTATTGTAAGATAAATTAATATTCCCATGATATCATTAGAAGTCGTAACAAAAGGTCCTGAAGAAATAGCCGGGTCTATACCCAATTTTTTAAAACTAAAAGGCGCAATAACCCCAACAAGAGCAGCTATAGTTATAGAACACATCATTGAGATACCTACAACCGCACCTAGGAAAATATGACCTTGCCATAAATAAGAGAAAGCCCCCACAACAAATCCACATAATATCCCTACTATAACCCCTATCCTGATTTCCCTAAAGAGT
>Ga0114934_10001930_pt1 | contig 13402 bp, 14 predicted proteins | sample 4SBtaG_2_FD_99695 | JGI IMG/M metagenome (GOLD analysis project Ga0114934, IMG submission 99695) | Deep subsurface microbial communities from Kolumbo volcano to uncover new lineages of life (NeLLi) - 4SBTROV10_white metaG | ecosystem: Environmental > Aquatic > Marine > Volcanic ... | reverse complement strand
TAATTCATTAAAAAGCTTGATATCAACAAATATTATGAAATTCCCAGTCCTACTTTTAGAACATTTCTTAAAGAAAGTCTCTTATCCTTGGACATGGTTGAATTCATTTTTAAACTTATATATTTTTTCAAAGGGTGGGCAGTATGTCTATGCCACGTGCCAAAATAATTTAGGGATACTGTATAATCTTTGTAGGTGAATGAGGGATAAGAGATAAGAGATAAGGGATAAGAGATAAGGGATAAGGGATAAGAGATAAGGGATAAGGGATAAGAGATAAGGGATAAGGGATAAGGGGGAAATGGGGAGTAGGAAGTAGGAAGTGGGAAGTAGAAATTGAAAACTGTTTTCATGCGAGATAAAGAGCTAGTATGTACTAAAAAGACAAAACAGAATTGTAACAAAATGTAACTTATGTTTATGAAGATTTCCCCTATAATATAATTATCAATAATATATTTGGAGGTAAAAAATGAAAAAAGTTTTAACATTTATGTTCATTGCAATTCTTGCAGTTAATGTATTTGCAATAAATGTATTAATTGTAAAAGATGGTGCATCAGACAATATTATGAATTATTATATGGATGGTCTTAAGAAAGCCAAACTTACAGCGACCGTCTTTGATACTCAAATTGATAAAAAAGTTCCTAAATTTGACTATTTAAAGGATTTTGATGTAGTAATGTGGATTTGTGGAGATTCCTTTAAGACAATGTCAACAGAAGAAAAAGATGAACTTGATCTTTTCCTTAATGATAAAAGCACAAATAATAAAAGAAAATCCCTCTTTATAGAAGGCGAAAGGGTTCTTAGTGATTCAGCTTTCATAGACTATAAATTCTTCTTCAAAAATAATTTCGATATAGAGTTTTACAAATCTATGTCGATTGACAAGATGGATATACAGACAATATGGTCAAATCCTATAACATGGGGAATGAGAGAACATTTTTCAATAAGCTCTTTCAGAAATTTTGATGTTATGAAATTAGATAGCTTTGATGATCAAGATGCTCTATTCAAACTTGTAGCGCCAAATACCAATAATCCAAACAATAGCAATGGCTATGATAATAACAATGATCAAATTCTTACTATAGGAATTGCTAAAGACATGTATAAAAAAAGACTGGCATTACTCTCTTTTAGCCCTGAAGAAAGAGATATTTGGGAAATCAATACATCTGGTTTTAAGGAAAATCTCATTAAATGGCTTACTGACGACTATAAAAAAGTACTAAACAGGCTTGTATCTTCAACCCCTTCAAGGGCTACTTCTAAAAATGGTGAATTTGAATCGGATGCAATTAGTGCAGTAAATTTTATCAAAAATGCAATAGATCATCATTCTTATGACGAATTTGATATGTTTATCAATATGAAGGACAAAATGGATATGGCAGTTTATCAGAGTATAATGTCAGAACTTCTTCAGATATATAAGAACAATAAAGCATGGCAAAAAGATCCAATGCTCATAAATAGATTAAAATAATACGATTTTTCATAAGTTTTTAACAAAGACCGCATTCAGCGGTCTTTGTTTTTATATTATACTTTACCCTTCAATATTATTCCTCCTAAATCTACACCTATATCTCTTGCAATTACTCTACATTTTGCTTTAAGAAGAAAGAATATCGGTTTGTCTGTCATTTCTGAAAGGCCCTCATAGTTTCCCTGACCTTTACTTATAATCAGATCAGCACTATTAAATAAGTCCATGAATTTTTTATTACATTGCCTTAGTATTGTGGCAGGTGCATAGCTTCCTGATGAAAACACTTCACAGACTTCAGAAAGACCTGACTGAATAGCATCATCTATTGTAACATCATTGATTACTGGTATTTCTCTTGTAGCATAATATGTTCTTTTACCCATTTCTTTGATTAATAGACTGTCAAACACAGATTCTCCGCAGTTATCCCCGATATAAAGGATATTTTCAGCATTTTCAAGGATATTTTTAAAGTCACTATAGTCAAATATCGCAAAATCCTGTTTCAATATTTTTTTCAAGTCGTCTTCAATATTAAAGTTAGCATCTATACCAAAATCTATTACATTCCCAGCAATAGCTATCCTGATAGCAGTCAATAATTTGTCTTCAGAGTCTTTTATGATATTTTTAAGTCTTGGAATAAGACTTTTAGCTTGTCTTATATTTTCTTGTTTTATATCTGAATATGGGTCTTTTATACCAGTAAACTCAAAAATCCTTTGATAGATCTTTACACCGATCTCAGGAGGAGTGCTATGCATAGGGATATTTTTAATAGCCATTCCTAATTCATCAAATAGCAATTTGATTTTTTCATCATCTACATTTGATATTCTTGCTGCCCTTAAGGCTTGATTAAAAAAACATGGTATACAATCTAGATATGTTTTCATAGTTTAATACTTTAAATAGCCTCTATTTTAACCCTTTTCCCATTCGCTCAATATTTCTGAAAAATTATTTTTTATTATTTTGATGCCTTCATTTATTTCATCAATACTTAAGACAATACATACAAATTTACTTTTTATTCTAAGTATATTTGGCCCAAATCTTTTTGATATTACTACTTTTACATCAGATTCTTTCAGTATTTTTGATACTCCCTTAGCTTTTTTTCATCCATATGAACACTTCCCTCGATACTTGAATTCTTGATCTTTTTGATAAATTTAGAATCAGAAGCAGAGATTTCATAAATATCATAAAATTCAGCATCTCCAAAGTGCTTATCGGTAAAATTCTTGCCATTATCATTAGCAAATGCACAAATTAGTTTATCCATAGTTACTCCTTATTTTTTAATCATTTCAGCCAATTTAGTATAACCCATTTTTTTTGCAAGGCTCAAAGCAGTTTCTCCATTTTTAGAAACCATATTTATATTAGCTCCATGTGAAATGAGCAATGTAACTATATCCTTATTATTGATAATGGTCGCAAGCATCAGTGGTGTATATCCCTGCTGAGTTTTTGCATTCACATTAGCACCTAGCTCTATGAGTTTTTTTACACTTTCAAAAGAACCAAATGCCGAAGCAAGACAAAGTACGGGATTTTCAAATTCATCATATTTTTGACCATTCTTATACATATTAATAAGATATTTGACTATATATCCGGATTTTTTGGCGGTATTTCCTTCTACATACTGCCCAGGTATGTCTATTACTATCAAATCATGATCCGGATGATCCCAACCATCCTTTGATTTTTCAGGTATTCTGCTTTCTATTTCACGAACACGTTTGACTGCATTTAATAATCCATATTCAAAATTATATGTACATAAAAAATCGGTATTCGAGTTTGTCGAATCATGAGAAAAACCATTTTTTAAGCCGAATATACTAAAAGGAAGATCCGTCCTATTCCCTATATCTTCATTAAAATCACCAGCAATAAATATATTCTTTTTATTCATTGAATTTAATATATATTGAATTTTGGAAAATTGTGCCCTTTTTTTTAAAATATTATATTCAAGGGAATCATCGAGTTTACTCTTATCTCCTATATACATGCTTTTTAAGTGCACATCCATTAATGTAAAGCGTATTTTGGTATTTTTTTCAATAAAATCCACACTCAAAGGAGGCCTGGAGAATAGTTTTATAATATAGCCCCTTTTCAATATTGAGCCATGCCATGTAAAAAGCTCATTCTGAAAGAAAACAGATGCATCAGATATACGACTGATACGCCTACCATCCCATATTATTGCTAAATCCTGAGTTGCTGGAGTATCATTCATAATATATCTCCACCCTGGAAGATTCCTGCATAAAGCTTTAATACTTTCAATATCATCTATTTCCTGTAAAGATATAATCTCAGCCCCGGAATGTGATATAAGATTAGCTATATACTTTATATCTTCATCTGAGTATCTTCCATTATGAATAGAAAAATACTCGATATTAAATGTTCCAATGGAAAGTGCAAAAGCACTCCAGCCTAGTATAAAAAATAGATAAAAAGATAGTATTTTTCTCATAGTTTACTCCTAAATAATTTTATATTCATAATAACATTATATCTCAATCTTTACATTTGTTTTTTTTATAAATGCTATAAGAAAGAAGGAGAAAATCACTAATATCATAGCAATACTTGTAGCTGAACTAATCTGGCCATTCATACTATTAGAATAGATAGCCAGTGTCATTGTCTCCGTCGTACCGGGTATTGATCCTGCGACCATCGCAGTCGCTCCGAACTCACCCAATGCCCTTGACCATGAAATAATAAGACCGGATACTATAGACGGTCTTATCATAGGAAGTATTATATATATCGTTTTTTCAAACGAAGATGCTCCCATTGTGTCAGCCATCTCAAAAAGCTCCTTAGGGATAGACTCTATTGCATCTTTAACACTTTTAATAAAAAATGGAGAGGCTACAAAAAACTGCGCTATTATAATACCCATCTTTGTAAAAAGAACTCTGTAATCAAAAAAACCGAAGATTCTTCCGACTAAACCATTGTTTCCAAGCAATATCAAAAGACCTACTCCCGCAATAAGAGGTGGTAAAACAATAGGAAGTTCTACAAGCGAAGAAATGATCTCCCGAAAGGGAAATCTTTTCAAAGCCAGTAAATAAGCAACGGGGAAACCTATCACCAATGTCATAAGCACAACAAGCATTGATGTTTGAAGACTTATAACAATAGAATCCAAGACTATATCACTGGAAGCGTTGGTAAATATCTCCTTACATGAAGTGGTAGTAAAAAGAGAATAAACCACCAGTAATATAAACACAAAAAATATTACTGCTATAAACTTCGTAAAAAAATTAAAGATTTTATCTCTAATATTAGCGACTCCTGAAACATAATCTTTCGAGTCCCATCAACTCAGCCGTTCCCGCTATTGTAGTCCCGTAAAAGATAATTGGTATTCTGTACTTTTCGGAAAGCTTCAGCATACTTTCTATCGAACCATTAACAACGGTAGTACCGGTACACAATACAATATCCGATCCCTTGAAGATCTCTTCTGTGTTCTCTAAATCTCCCCAGAGTATCGGAACACCAAATTTTATTATTCCCTTATTGTCTTCATCCAGATCTGCACACATCAAATTATCTTCACCAAACTTGTTTACAAGAGCTTCCAAAATAGATGGCTGAAGACCAATTTGACCGATCTTTCGATATTTTTTATGATTTATTGAATCCGCCATTTCTTCAGCACATTCTTCGGGTTCATTATTTTTGCAGTGTATTGTAGCAACTTCTGGATAAAAATACCTTACAACTGCATTTAAAACACTTATGTATAATGCTCTGTCCCTGGAGCTCTTTATTTCAAGCGAAACAACCTGATCCAGCGTCCCTGAAAACTCCGTAGGCATATCTGTGTAAGCCTGACCGATCGCATTATTAAATCTTGCTTCCATAAGAACTTCTTTTCCCTTTAAAAGGGGAAAGTCCCTTCTATCGGGGTTTCCTATAGCCTCTTCTATCTTCAAAGCCCTTGTCCGAACAGAGACAATAGAATTTCCAAGTCCATTTTTTTCTACAAGTTTCCAGAATTTTTCATGCAGTTTCTTATAAAACATCAATCCTCCTCATTTTATGATCCTAAAACCCGATCTTTTAAATATTTCTTTCCCTGTTTTGGACATAAATTCCATAAATTTGTCTGCTGCTTTAGAGTGTTTTATATAGCAAACCGGTATTACAGCTATGCTGTTATATTTTTCAGGTAGTGTGATAATTCTTACCTTCTCGGATGTATTTGCGTCAGATTGCCATACGATACTTGCATCCACATCCCCATTCTCAACCCAGAGCAACAGCTGATTTACTGTAACTCCCTTAGATACAATATTAAGTCTATTAATTTCTATACCCGCTTTTTTGAATATCTTTTCACTAATTTTTCCAATAGCACATGCTTGTTTGTCTCCAATTGCAATAGTTATTTCCTTTGTGCAGAGATCCGATATCTGTTTTATTAATTTTTTTAATTTTTCTGAACGCCTGGTGATGATCACCGGTGTATGAAAAGCTATCTTCTGATAATCATTGATTATCTTTTTATTTATGAGGATATTTGCCCATTTTTCACTCCCTGGAATAAATATATCCGGAGTATTTCCAAGTAATATCTTATTTCCCAGTCGACCGGCACCCTCAAAATCAAATGTGATTTTTATTCCTGAATCTCTTTCAAAAGATGTAGCAATCTCTTCCAAAGTCCTTTTCATTCCGGCACCCGCAAATACAAGAAGTTTTTCCTGCGCTGGACTATAAAACGAATAAAATAAAAGAAATAAAAAAACCAGATTTTTCATATAGATATTATACTCTTTTTTATATCTTTTTGTTACAAAAATTACATGCAGTTATTCCGCTGCCCTCTTTGACAAAAAAAGCTTATCTGAATAAAATATCTCTATAAAAACCATCTGTATTTTTAGGGGTGTTTAACATGCTTCATCTCAGCATACTTACAATATCTGATAAATGTTCAAGGGACGAGCGTGAAGATTACAGCGGTTTTACACTCAAAAAGCTGATAGCAGAAAAAGGATGGCACTGCCTGTATTATGAGATAATCCCTGATGATCTTGATACAATCATAAATAAGCTCGAGACACTTTCACTCAGAAAGGACTGCGATATTATTATCACGACCGGTGGTACAGGGCTTTCTTCAAGAGATGTCACACCAGAAGCGACTTCAGCCGTCATAAAAAAGGAGCTCCCCGGTATCCCCGAACTTCTGAGGGCAAAATCATATGAATATACACACAACGCAGTTCTTTCAAGAGCAGTCGCAGGAATCAGTTCAAACACACTTATCATAAATTTCCCCGGCTCCCCAAAGGCCTGCCATGAGTGTTTTGAGATAGTAAGTGATATATTTGAGCATGCTGTAGCTGTTTTGAACAATAATATCGATAAATGTGGAAGAACCTAAATGAAGAAAAGAAAAATACGCGTAGCTGATGCAGTGGGAAAAAGTATCGCTCATGATCTCACGAGGATAATTCTCGGTAAATTCAAGGACGCAGGCTTTAAAATGGGACATATAATCACAGAGAAAGATATTCCAGTTTTGATGGATATGGGGAAAAACCATATTTTTATTATAGAACTTGGCAAGGATGAACTTCATGAGCAGGACGCTGCAACGGTGATTTCAAATTACATCACGGGAGATAATCTTGCAAAGAGCGAAATAAGAGAAGGGAAGATCAATCTGTCAGCCATGTGCGACGGAACCTTTATCTGTAATAAAAAAATGATAAACAAGATCAACAGCTCTGGAAAAATAATGATCTCTACGCTTCATGAAAATTCCATGGTAACCGCTGGAAACACTGTCGCATCCGCTAAAATAATCCCAATATCCATAAAAAAAGAATACCTGATGAGATACCTGAATAAGTTTACAGCACCTGTCCTAAGTATTGAACCTTTCAAAATCCAAAAAGCAGGAATTATTTCCACCGGAGACGAGGTTTTTTCCGGAAGAATCAAAGATAAATTCATAAAAATCATCAAAAAAAGCTTTCTCCAGATGGTCGAAGATGGCGCAGAATTGATCCTGATAGCCTATCTGGATGAGGTACCCATCGTTGGAATACCAGCTGCAGCCATCTTCCACAAGGCCACGGCGCTAGATGTCTTTCTTCCAAGAATAATCTCAAAAATCAAGATCAAGAAAGCAGACATCTTAAGCAGTGGTGTCGGTGGACTCTGCCTTAAATGCAAGACCTGTCACTTTCCGGTCTGCCCGTTTGGAAAATGACCATATACTAATCATCCCCTGAAAAAACCTTTATCGCACAATGTTTTCCACACATGGAACATGTATCATCGTCAGTAAGCTTCACACTATCCCTGTATATTGAAACTTTCTCAGGATCAAGTGCTACATTTTTCTGTGTTTCCCAGTCGAATTCTGCACGGGCTTTGTCCATAATCATATTTCTATCAATGCTCTTTTTTATGCCCTTTTCAAAATCACCTATTTGAGCAGCTATCTTTGAAGCGATAAGTCCCTCTTTTACATCATTAAGGTCAGGCAACCTGAGATGTTCAGCTGGTGTAACATAACACAGAAAATCAGCTCCAGCAGATGCCGCTATGGCCCCACCTATTGCAGCAGTTATATGGTCATATCCGGGTGCAATATCTATTGGAAGAGGCCCAAGCACATAAAACGGAGCTCCATCACAAAGCTTTTTCTCAAGCATGACATTCGCCTTTATTTCAGATAAAGGGATATGCCCTGGACCTTCTACAATAACCTGTACACCAGATTCATTAGCTCTTTTTTTAAGCTCCCCTATCTTTAATAATTCGCTTATCTGAGCATGGTCTGTTGCATCAAAAATACAACCAGGTCTTAAGCCATCACCTATACTTATTACTACATTATATTCACGGAGTATGCTCATTATATCATCAAAGCATTGAATAAAGGGGTTTTCCTCGTCGCGCTGTAACATCCATTTTGAAAGGAAACTACCTCCGCGACTCACAATACCCATCATTCTTTCATCTCTCTTAAGCTTTTTGACCGTATCAAGAGTAAGACCTGCATGTATAGTCATATAATCTACTCCCTGTTCGGCCTGTTCTTTTATTACTTCAATCATTTCAGATATTTCCATTTTGCTGAAGTAATCATATTTTTTCAAAGCCCTCATATATATTTCATATATAGGTACTGTACCAAGTGGTAATATTGTATTTTCTAATATTTTCTTTCTAATTTCATGAATATCACCACCTGTAGAAAGATCCATTATTGTGTCAGCTCCATATTTTTCTGCTATTTTGATCTTTTTTAGCTCAAGTTCTATGGAATTTAAGTCTTCTGATGTACCAAGATTGACATTAATCCTTGTGGGAAAGCCCTTCCCTATTCCAAGAGGATTTATATCACGGTTTTTATTTTTAACATATACTATCCTTCCAGATTCAAAATCATCTTTTATGGAGTCAATGCTAATATTTTCAGTACTTGCTAACTTTTTAAGTTCTATTTTATGATCTTCATATCTAATTCCCATATTCGATTCTCCTTTTAAATATTTTCCTTATTTCTCCATCCATATCTTCATTCATAGTCAGTGCCGTCATAAAAACTAGCCTGAAAAAACCTCTTTCATAAAACTGTATATAGTTCTCAGTATTTATTCCCCCTATAAGATAAAGTGGAATATCAATATTTATATTCTCAACTATATCTTTTTCCGGGAATCCCGATATTTTTTCATTTTTTTCCTTTGAAATACAAGAAATTACCGGACCATATGCAATATAATCAATGTCTTCGCAGGCTATATTTTCAATCTGCTTATATGAATGTGTGGAAATACCAATTATCTTGTTATCACCTATTATACCTCTCACCTCAGATGCTGGATAATCATCCTGACCAAGATGTACTCCATCAGCTTCACACATCATAGCAAGTTCTGGGCGATCATCTATAATCAATTTTGCAGAATATTTATGTGTGATCTCCCTGAGTTTAATTGCTGTCTCATAAGCTTTTTTATCAGAGCCATGTTTTTCTCTATACTGAATTAGTCTTATTCCTGAGGAGCAGGCCTTTTCAACTGTTTTTTCCGGACTTTCTCTACAATATTCAGGGGTTATTATAAGATAGAGTTCATCCTTTAAAATATCTGTTCTCCTGATATGAGATTCTAAAACATATAATTCAAATCTAATATCCTGCCAATTAGCGCTTAATTCTGGTTTCAAAAGTTTTGATGTTTCTTCAAGTACCCTTGCAGCCTCTTGACATCTTCTAATATTTGATGAAAAAATATCTTTTCTTTTTTCAGTTTTATATCTTTTTCTCCCAGGATCTGTAGAGGCTCTTCTATTTCTAAATTGACTTGATTTATCTTCAAGTTTAGAGACTTTTTTTCTTATATCATTGCAATATTTCGAGAGCCGTTTATTTCCACTCATGCGAAAATAATCATCGATTACCCTCAATCCCTCCCTGAGACGATTAAGGTTCTCATCCATAATATATTTTTCCATGACCTATGCTCTGATATCATTTATTATCTGTTTTGCTACTTTTTTCCCAGATTCAAGCATACCACCGAAAATAGGACCCATTCGCTTTGCCCCAAAACATGCATTTGCTGCCATACCTGATACATAAAGGCCAGGATAAGCCAAGCCAGTATTTTTAACCACTTGCTCTTCTGCCGAAACTGCATCCATTGATCTTTCACCCTCAATTTTTCCAGTCTTTGTATAAAGTTCTATATCATTCTTTTTGATCAATACATTCAATACTTCAAGAGGATGCCCTGTAGCTTCAAGACATGCTTTAGCTTCTATGCATATTGGATCAACATGTAGACCCGCCATCTCTACAGGAGTCCAGTTAATGACAAATCCGCTTATTCTTTCATCTCTAAGTATGACATCCTCTACCATAATTGTATTGAAAAGGACTGCACCAGAATTTATAGCATTATATATAAGAGCAGAAGTAGTAAGTACAGAATCAGCTGTAAATGTATTATCATCTATCTTTTCTGTCTTTACCTCAAAATGATCAAGTATATCTTTTCCTTTTTTATCAACAACTATTTCATTGAAAAGCATACCACCGCCCCATATTCCTCCACCTGGACTCAATTTTTTTTCAAATATCGCCACCTTGAGGCCTGATTCTGCAAGGAAGTGTGCCGCTACAAGACCAGATGGCCCTGCTCCAGCAATAGCAACATCCAGCTCAGAACATCTGTCTAGCTTTTCAAAATACCTTTTCATGATAGCTTTAGTAATAGTAAGTTCTCTTGTCATAAAACCTCCTAAAATCGATTGATCTTAACAGGTGCAAAGAAAACTAAGAAAAATACCTGTGAAATTATTGATTCGCCTATTCTGGCAAAAGTATTTCCCTACGCCGGCATTATCCGGATCAGGTTCTACGGGTATAGTCTCAGCCTTTCGGCACCCCAATGGTGATATTATAGTATCAACATCTATATGCTGTCAATGTTCGTCTATCATAGGCTATTGAAAAACCCTGTCGGCAAATCTGATAATATTTCTTAAGTCCTACACAAAAACTGTATATTTATAGAAAATGTGGTCCCGTTCACACATTACTGCAAGCCCCATTGGTTTAGCAGTTACTATAGCAACCAAACAGGGGCTTTGCTTCTCCGGTGACTTATAAAGTCACCTAGGTAGGTTCTCTCCCCATTTTCTTTATAAATACACAGTATTTTGTTCCGGACTTGTTTTGGAAGTTTTTCAACAGCCTGTTTCCCATTCAAAATTCAAAATCCAAAATTCAAAATTTATAATTTCTTACCCCTTATCCAATATCCCTTATGCCTTACTCACCTACAAAGATTATACAGTACCCAGTACTAGTCTCTACTTGCTCCTTTATTCTAAAATTGATAAAATATTAATATGAAAACAATACTGAGTATTTTATGCGATAATACATGTTTTAAACCAGGTTTTATTGCAGAACACGGATTTTCAGTATTTATCGAAAGAGGCGAAAAAAAGATACTTTTTGATACTGGAAGTGGCGTAGGATTATTCCATAATGCATCTTTAGCAGGAATTGACCTTTCAAAAATAGACTGCCTTATACTTAGCCATGGTCACAGCGACCATACTGGTGGACTTTCAAAACTTTTATCTATTAATCCTGAATTAAAGATATATGCACACCCACAAATAATTGTTCCAAAATTCAAAATACTTAATGGAAAATCCAAATATATAGGAATAAACAAAAGAATAATTAATAAATATTCTGATAATTTTATATTTGTAAAAAAACCACTTGAAATATTCGAAGGGATATGGCTTTCAGGAGAAATAAAAAGAATTTTCCCTCAAAAGGCATCGGATAGATATTATACAGACAATAATTTGGAACATCCCGATATGTGTACAGATGAGCAATTCCTTATAATAGATCATGGTAGTGAGGTGTCTGTTTTGACGGGATGTTGCCACTTTGGAATCAGGAATATATTTCCATTAATTAAAAAAATATTTAACACCACAGCGATAAAATGCCTTATAGGTGGTCTTCATCTAAGGCATATTGAGGAAAGTGAGATGAATAGTTGTATGGAATCTCTTATTACTACTAACCCTAAGATGATAGGAGCAGCTCACTGTACTGGGCTTGACGCTTATGCAGCAATTAAGTTCTCCTTTCCTTCTTCATCTTTTTGGGCATCAACGGGTATGAAGATAGAGATTTAGGTGATAGTGTGAAGGCATAAGGGATAAGGGATGAGGAGAAAGGGGTAAGGGTAAAAGGGACATTGAAGAGATTTTGAATTTTGAATGTTGAATTGGGGTTTGTATCTTCATTCATTTCATCAATGTTGTACTCAATATTGTGAAATGTGAAGATCAGGCCCCAAATGATAATGTGAGGGGATAGGAAATGAATGTACTGAAACTTGAAAAAATAAAAAAGAGTTTTGGCAAAAAGGAGGTCCTAAAGGGCATAGATATAGAGCTTTTTTCAGGAGAGATAATAGGCTTTATAGGTCGTAATGGGCAGGGAAAGAGTACTACGCTCAAGATAATAATGGGGTTAATATTTCCTGATTCTGGCAAAGTGACTTTTTTTGAAGACAAATACGATAATCCCTATCATAAAATAGGATTTGTACATGAAAGTCCTTCATTTTGGGAAGAAATAACAGCATTTGAATTTCTTTATTCTCTCGGAAATATTGATGGAAGTCATGATGATGGTGAAATTGAAACTCTTTTAGAATTTGCAGGGCTTATTGAAAATAAAGATGTCAAAATACGTGAATTCTCGCGGGGAATGAAGCAAAGACTTGGCATAGCTCAGGCTTTGCTTAATGATCCTGAACTTTTGATTTTAGATGAACCAATGACAGCGCTTGATCCACTTGGAAAGAGTCAGGTTAAAGAATTAATGATTAAACTTAAAAATAAAGGGAAATCCATACTTTTCAGTTCTCATCAGCTGAATGAAATAAAAAATATGACAGACAAATTCATACTTCTTAATGACGGTAAGATATCATTAAGCAGGAATTCTTCAGAGATCACGGATCTTGAGGAATTTTTCCTAAAAGGAGTTGGATATGCTTAAAAACGAGATTAAACTTTCTTTTTTTTCCTTAAAAATCCTCCTTAGAAAAAGAGCAATTCTTGTTCTTTTCTCATTTCTGGCTCTTTATTCACTACTTTTTTATTATCTTATTAGTATGTATCAAGATCTCCCTTCAAAAGTATTTCTTGATATAAGTTTGTCATTCGAAAGTATCAGTATGTTTCTTATGATACTATTTATGGTATCTCTAGAGATACCAGAGGAAATAAGATATAAAAAAGTATATTTCTTTTTTTCAAAAGGAATAAGCAGGT
>Ga0114934_10001929_pt1 | contig 13405 bp, 11 predicted proteins | sample 4SBtaG_2_FD_99695 | JGI IMG/M metagenome (GOLD analysis project Ga0114934, IMG submission 99695) | Deep subsurface microbial communities from Kolumbo volcano to uncover new lineages of life (NeLLi) - 4SBTROV10_white metaG | ecosystem: Environmental > Aquatic > Marine > Volcanic ... | reverse complement strand
TTGATTCCCAAGTACAAGTCCTATAACTACGATAAATATGGCAATAATTACATTTGGAAGATACATTGCAACTGACTTTAAAAATATTGTTAACTGTTTCCAATGAAGAACATCAGCAGCGGTAAATAAAGTTATTACTATAATAAACCATCTCACTGCAAAACTAGCCATTTCAGCTGTGTTTAGCTCTATTCCACGCTGATTAAGTTTCTCAAACATCTCGGTTTTGCTAAGAAGTGGATCAATTCCAGTATATTCTATAAGTTTTCTTGCAAGCCTTGCGAAAAAAAATGAGAGAAAAAGTCCAATTATTCCTATTATTAATGCACCTATGATATTTGGCACATTAATAAGAAAATCACTAATGAATTTATTTATTGCATTAGATACTGCATTTTGCCATGTATTAAAATAATTTTCCATTATGAACCTTCTTTTTATAATATTAATAGCAATATTACAATGTTTTATCGTTTCTTTCAATTTTTTCCCCATTACAATTCTACAGTGGTACAGTATAATCTTTGAGGTGAAAAAACTCTGACTACAAAACCGATAATGTTTTTTAAGTCCTACACAAAAACTGTATATTTATAGAAAACGGGTGCCCGGCTCACACATTTTAGCAGGCCCTTTTGTATATATCGATATGCTTAAACATCATAATATACTCTGAGGGGCTTTAGGTCCGGTTACTTCCCCTTACCTCTTACCCCTTATCCCTTATCCCTTTTATAAAGTAACCTAGGTAGGTTCGCACCCATTTTCTTTATAAATACACAGTTTTTTGTTCCGGACTTGTTTTGGAAGTTTTTCAACAACCTGTTTTGCAAAAAAAATGAAAAATGTTAGAATTAAAGTATGTATAGGCTTGTTATTTTTATTTTATTTATATTTTCTTTCTCTTGCTTTTCAGCTAATTCTCAAAAGATTACTCAACTCCTTAACCTTGCTGAGTTTTATGCTGAATCTGGGGAATATGAGGAAGCTATTATTAGAATTGATGAGGCTTTAAAATTAGATCCTGAAAACGATAAGGCTAAAATGTTAAAGGAAAAATATGAACTTAAAAAGAAACATGATCTTAAAAAACTTGAAAGTCCTGAGCTCTTCAGCTCTAAAAGTAGCTTTAGAAAGAATATTATATATGACAAGAAAACTATAGAACAAAAAGAAAAGCTGGTTTCTGAATTCATGGGTAAGCAAAACTATACAATGGCTCTTGACATTTTGAATCAGATGATAAAACTTGCTCCTACATATTCAAAATCCTATTATCAAATGGGTATGATATATACCAATCTTAACAAATATCAACTTGCTATAGATAATTTTGAGAAATGTAAAAAACTGAACCCTAAGAATGCGTATGCATGGTTTTATGAAGGAATAGCCCTTTATTCCTTAGGTAGAGTAGATGAAGGATTCAAATATATGATGAAGTCTATTTCTCTTGCTCCTAATAATCAGTACTTTTTTCAGAGATTAGGAGAATTTTATTTAAAAGACTGGCAGCTTGATAAAGCACAGAAAAATCTCGAGAAATCATTAAAACTTGATGGGAATAATGATAGAGTTCTTTTACTTTTAGTAACACTTGAGAGATATAGAAAAAATAATGATAAAGCATTGGAATATATTAATAGGATTATTAAGCGTCATCCTGGTTCTGTTAGTGCTCAGGCTATAAAGGTTAGAATACTCTTTGAAAAAGGAGATTACAATAATGCCATGGCTTTAGAAGATAAAATAAAAACAGAGGATAATAACCTTGAAGCATTGTTAACAAAGGGTTATCTTGATATGAAAAATGGTAAGTTTGAAGAAGGAATAAAAATACTTAATAAGGTACTTAATGATGATTCTGAAAATATTGAGTCATTAATGCTTCTTGCAAACTATTACAATATTCAAAAGGATTACAATAAGATGGAAGAACTTATCAGGGCAATATCAAAGTCTGAACCTTATAATTACGACGCTAAAATAATGCTTGGAGAATCTTATAAATTGAGAAACCTTACAGAAAAGGCAATGAATGTTTTTTTACTTATGTATAAGCATGGTTTTAGGGATTATAGATTATTAAATAATCTTGGAAGCACACTTGCTGAAAGGGGATATTATTCTAAAGCAGTTGAGATATATAAACAAGCTATTGAAAAGGCTCCTCGTGATAAAAAATTATCTCTTGAAAAAGAAATAGTAAGACTTGAAGAATTATATTATAATCAGATCAATCCACAGGATTCTTCTACAACAGATACTAATTCAGGAAGCTCTGATTCGGGAAGTTCTGATAAAAATACAGATGATGATTTTTTCTTCTAAATGAATCGTAAAATTATCATAATATACGGACCAACAGCGGTTGGGAAGACATCGCTTTCTTTGATTCTTGCAGGGGAACTTAATGCAGAAATTATTTCTGCTGATTCAATGCAAGTCTATAAATATCTGAATATAGGTACGGCTAAGCCTTCTTCTGAAGAAATGAAAAAAGTTAAGCATCATCTTATAAATATTTGTGAACCTTATGAAACATTCAGTGCAGGCGATTTTGTCAAAAAATCCATAAAGATAATTAAGAATACTGATAAGAATATTATAATCTGCGGTGGAACAGCTATGTATATTTATTCTCTAATAAATGGAATTCATGATTTCCCAAAAATACCTTGTACAGTGAAAGAAAAGTTGAGCACTATGAAAGTAGAGGAGCTCTTTAGTATTTTGAGAGAAAAAGATCCGGAATATGCAGATTCTGTGGAATATAATGATAAGAAAAGGATTTCAAGGGCGCTTGAGATAATCTTGGTTTCGGGGAAAAAATATTCAGAATGGATTAATGAAAAACCGCAGCATATTCTAGAAGAAGATTATTTTTTTATTAAGTTGACAATTAATCGACAAAAACTTTATAATCATATTAACCATAGAGTGGATATTATGCTAAAACAGGGATGGTTGAAAGAGATAAAGAATCTTTTAAATAATTTCCCAGAAGATTCCTATGGATTTAAGCAGGCTATTGGTTATGAGGACTTGATAGACTACATAAAAAGTGGTGAAGGGCTTGAAAAAATAATTGAAAATATTAAGCGTAAAACTCGTAATTATGCTAAGCGTCAGATAACATGGTTCAATAAATTTGATGGGATTATTTTTGATAAAGATGAAAAATCTGAAAAAACAATAATAAAAATATTACGAGAAATAATATAGAGGGGGAAAAAATGGCCAAGAAGATCAATTTACAGGATAATTTTCTTAATCAGGTTCGACAGGAGAGTATGGAAGTTACTGTATATATGACTAATGGTGCTAAAATGAAGGGATTTATAAGAGGATTTGATAATTTTACCATTGTAATGGAAGTGCTTGGAAAACAGGAACTTATTTTTAAACATGCGGTTTCGACTATCATAGCAAGTCAAAAAGTTAAAAACCTTTTCCAGTTTGAAGGTGAAGAATAAGTTTTCACATTTCCGGTCAACTGGTATTTTGATTTTATTAATAAAGGCACTTTTTTTATAGTGCCTTTTTTCAAATATCTTAATATTGTTATGTTTTTAGCCGATATGCACATTAACCATTATTCATGGAGGAAATTATGATTTCCGAATTTGTTGGCCGTAAAAAAATTGGTCAGATACTTATAGAAAGCGGTGTAGTGACTGCCGAACAAATCAAGGAATGCCTTGAAATACAGCTTGAGACAAGTCAACTTATTGGTCAAATATTAATAGAAAAAGGCTATATAGATGAGATAATACTTGCAAAAGCATTGGCTAAACAGTTTGGCGTGCAATACCATTCTCTTGATGATTTTGAAATTGATTCACAGCTTATGGAGTTTCTCCCAGAAGACCTTATTAAGATGTATTATTTTATACCTTATGCTATTTCAGAGAACAGGATGACTATTATTATCCATGATCCTACAAATGTGGCTTTATTTGATACTGTACATCTGGTAACAGGATTGGATATAGATTATCTGATAGCACCATATTCGAAAGTAATAGGGCTGATCAACGAGTATTATTCAATAGATAGTGATGAGAAGACATTGGATGAAGTAAATGTTGATGAGCTTTTAGAAGATGTCAAATTGGAATTTGTTAAAGATGAAGATCAAACTAATGATGAGTCACATAAAGACCTTTTGCATGCGGCAGATGAAAAACCTATTATAGCTCTTGTCAATAAAGTACTTCTTGAAGCTATAAGAGAAAATACTTCAGATATTCATATTGAAGCAGAAGAAGATATGGTTCAGGTGCGTTATAGGATAGATGGTGTGCTTTATAATAAAATGCCTATTAATAAAAAGGCTCATAATGCAATTATTTCCAGAATAAAGATTATGTCAAACCTTGATATTGCAGAAAGGATGATACCACAGGATGGTGCTTTTTCTGTTGTAATGGGAAATAAAAAGGTTGATTTTCGTGTGTCATTATTACCATCAATACATGGTGAAAATGTTGTTTTGAGAATATTATCAAGAGAAAACATTAATATTGATCTTAGAACTTTGGGGTTTAATAAAGAGCAGTATGACCTCTTTATAAAAAATATAACAAAACCTTATGGTATGGTTATAACAAGTGGACCTACTGGTTCTGGAAAGACAACTACTCTTTATGCTGCTATGAATGAGATAAAATCTCCTGAAGTTAAAATAATTACTGTTGAGGATCCGGTAGAATATCAGCTTGCTGGAGTACAACAGGTTCAGGTATTTATTAATAAAAACGATCCATCGCGTTCTCTTACATTTGCTAGCGGTTTGAGATCTATATTGAGGCATGACCCTGATGATGTTTTAATCGGTGAGATCCGAGACGGGGAGACTGCATCTATAGCTGTTAATGCAGCATTGACAGGTCATATGGTTTTCTCTACCGTACATGCCAATAATGCGATAGATGTTATAGCTCGTATGCAAAACCTTGGTGTTGAAAGATATTTGTTGTGCGGTGCTCTTAATCTTGTTATTGCTCAGAGACTTATCAGAAGGCTCTGCGATTGTAAGGAACCAGCAGAAATTTCTCCAAATCGATTAAAAAGCCTTGGATTTGAATATGAAGATTATTCTGACAAAGTATTTTATAAACCTGTTGGATGTGAAAAATGCAGTGGAAGAGGATATAAGGGCAGAGTTGCTATTTTCGAAATGCTTAATGTTACGACGGAAATAAGAGAGATGATTTTGACTGGTCAGAATATATATGAAATGCTTAGAGTAGCAAAAAAACAAGGCTTCATGACTTTGCTTGAGTCTGCTTTTGAAAAAGCTGTAGAGGGAATTACCAGTTTGGATGAAGTAGAGAAATTTTTGATTGATTAAAAAGGAATTGCAATGAATTTTAACCCAGCAAATATCAAAAATCTTCTTTTTGGAAGTCGTGAAACTGTTGCTTTTGATATTGGGACAAGTAATATTAAATATGTAGAAGTGGATAAAAAACTTACAACTGAAAGTGAAATATATATAAAAAACTTTAAAATAGTTCCTACTCCACAAGATTGCCTTTTAAGCTCCTATACGGAGAATCCTATTATCAATCCAGGTCTGCTTAAAGAAAGGATTGAATCAATTGCAGAATCAGTTCATGCAATTAACAGGAATGCTATACTTGTACTTTATGATTCTACTGTCATTATAAATTGGTTGAATATTCCAGTGAAACCTGATGAAAATCTTAATAACCTTGTTATTGAAAAACTTAGTACATTTCTTCCTGTTGCTGTAAGCGAATGGTTTATTGATTTTCAGACTCTTGAAGAGAAAAATGAAAATAAGGTCATTATTTCAGAAGCCATATTGAAAAAAAACCTTTTTGAGTTTGGAGAGATTTTTCAGAAAGCAGGTATCAATCTTCAAACAATCGATATTAGTTCTTTTAATGTAATAAATATTTTCAATAAATATCTAAGTAATCCGGAAAATAAAAAAAAGAATATTGCATTAGTCAATATGGGAAATAATAATACAACAGTTATGATATTTAAGGAAGGAATTCTAAAAAATCTTAGAAATCTTGGAGTAGGTGGGAAAGATTTTACTCAGAATATTATGGATGCAAAGGGTCTTGGCCTGGAAGATGCAGAAAAATACAAAAAAGAGGAACTTTTCTTTATCGCAGATGAGACAGAGGAACAAAGTAAGATAGAAAACTATAATATTATTAAGCCTAGTTTTGGAAAACTTATAAAGGGTATGTATGATTCTTTTGATCATTATCTTGCTAAGTTCAGAGAATTTAAAATACATGAGATAATACTTACAGGTGGTCCGGCAAATTTTAAAAATATTGAAAAACTTATTTTTAGGCATCTTAATATACCTGTCACAGTTGGCTCGGAGATTCTGAATATAAAATATAATGGGAATGATATGATGAAGAGCGATATAAATATATTTTCATCCGCTATCGGTGCATTGATGAGGTAATTATGAAAGTAAAAATGGATCTTTTACCTCAACAGTATAAATGTGTACGCAGGGATTATCTGGCATATTTTATACTTGTAATTTCTATTATTGTGATTATTATTTTAAATTTGTTTACTTTTTTATCCATGAATATTTATTCTAAAGCTGTGGAAAAATCTGTTGTTGCTGGTTTAAAAGCTTCAGAAAACAAGGTAAAGGATGCAAAAATAAGATTAGAAAGTTTGAAAACGAAAATAAATCATATTACCTTTGATAGTGAAGGCCAATTGAGATTAAATGATGAGATAATAGCATTTAATCAGATAAAAAGAGGTTATAGATGGAGTGTATTTTTCAATGAAGTAGAACATGCAATTCCAAAAAGAGTATGGATAAAAGCTATAGATATTAGTAATGCTCCCCATTTTACTCTGATATGTGAATCTGCTGATCAAATACTTCCTATTACATTCGAACAGAATCTCATTTTAAAACCTAAATATTTTAATAATGTATTTTTAGGAAATACAGTAATGGATAAAAAGAATTTAGCTGTTCTTTTTAAGATATCATTTGATTTTAATGGGGAAAGTAAATAATGAGAACTAGGTCATCTTCATTATTAGAAAAATATTTTATATATGTTGGGATCATAGCCATAATTATTGTTGGTTTATTTGGAGTTATAATGATATATAAAAACTATTCTAAAAAAATTGATGATAGTAGAAAGAAACAGAATGAAATAAAAGATCAGGAAAGAGCACATAAACAGGAACTTGAAAATATTCAAAGGCAAATAGCACAGAATCAGAAACTTTATGATCAAAAAATAAAACAAATGGGCGCTGAAAAAGAAAAGTTTGAGAAAAAAAAATTAGAATTGAAAAAATATGAAAGCTATATTCCCCCATATTATATGAAATCTTTGCTTAGAAAAAAAATGCTTAATGAAGCTACTCTCTTTAATATTGATGTATTGAGTTATAGTGCTAAGAAAATAGATGAGCAAAAATTTAATTCCCTTAGTTTTTTCCCTCTACAGTTTACTATGGAACTAATAGGGGAATATGGGGCAATAAAAAGATTTCTCTGGTACCTTGACCATGATATTTACATAAATGATATGGAAGACAGTGATAAAAAATGGAAATTCATTACTAATATATCTTTGAAAGATGGATTAACCATTATTAATCCTAATGAAAATTTAGCTAATAAAAGTAATGTGCCAAGAGGGCCAGTCCCTGCAGGGCAGAGAGTATCTCATAATAATCAGCAACCAAAGGGAATGAATGGTTTAGAATTAAATGATTTTATTAATATTAAGGAAGGCTTACTCAAAGATAATAAACTTCATATCAGATTAAAAATTAACACATATTTCAGGAATGCCAAAAATGGATAAAATCAAGAATAAGGGACTTTTGATAGGTGGAGGAATACTAGTATTGGTAGTACTCATCCTTAAATTTACGATTCTTAAAAAAAAAGAACCTACTAATTCATATTTTGCTTCTCGGAGTAATGTTAAGGCTACTTCATCTAAAAGAACAACAATACCTAGGACTAATACCACGAGAACAAGCCCCTCTTCTAATAGAACTCATAATATCAGAAAAGAAGATATGCATATTAAAAAGAAGAATCGTACTTTTACGGGATATGTTCCTATTTATAATGGCCTTCAATCAAGCACTAATGAAGTTAAAAGTATATTACCTGAAAATCTTGAGGTAATACAGAATATATTCCAGGATTTTAAAAAATCTCTTGAGCAGAAAAATAAAGCTAAAATTGCTCGAACAAGGGCGGATGAAGCCATTCGTAATCTTTTGATAAAGGTTGGAAAATTAAAGGAGAATTTTAGAAAGGCAATGGAAAAATATCTAGAACAGCCTAAACAATTACTCAATAAAGCTAATAAACTTTTTGATAGCGGAAGTTATTTAGAGGCTGAAAATTATGCGAAACGAGCTATTAATCTTTGTGATACAATAAATATCAATACATTGAGTAAGCTTATTAAAGAATCTGTCACATTTAAATATCAGGGTTTTTATTATATTGGTAATAATAAAATCGCAATAATACTTATGATTAAAAATGCGAGTGGTATAATAGAAGGTACTTCTAAAGAATATCATTATGTTAAAATTAATGATATATTAAATGCTAATGAAGAAAACAAATTCAAAGTACTTGAGATATTGCAGGATAAGGTAGTATTACTTAATATTATTACTAATAAAAAGACCGAGATTCCTTTTGAGTATGAAAATGCTCAAAGTACAGGAATGATGGAGGAATAATGGCTGATTTTCAATATGAAGCCAGTAATCAGAATGGAATTATAGTCAAGGGAAAGCTTGAAGCTTCAGAAAAAAAAGAAGCTCTTAAAATACTTGAAAGTCAGGGCTTAAAAGTAATAAAAGTTCGAAAGATTAAGGAAGTCACTTGGCAGGAGATGCTTTCTAAGAATTATAGAAAGGTTACTACCAAGGATGTTTTTCTTTTTACAAAATATTTTACTATAGTATTAAAGGCTGGTATTCCTGTAATAAAAGGTCTTTCTATACTCAAAGATCAGCAGCAGAACCTTCTTTTTAGGAGGAAAATAGGAAGGATAATATCAAATGTAGAAGGTGGTGTCCCTCTATATGAAGCCTTTCAAAAGTATCAAAATATGTTTCCTAAAATGTATTGTAGTCTGATCAAAGTTGGAGAAGAAAGTGGCCTTTTATATGAGATGATGGAAAGGCTTACCAAATACATGGAAAAAACAAATGAGCTTAAGGGAAAGGTGAAGGGTGCGCTCATGTATCCTATTGTAATAATGTTTGTAGCTTTTGTAATAGTTGCTTTTCTTTTGAGCTTTGTTATTCCCAGATTTACAAAGATGTTTCAAAGCTTTGGAGCGGAACTTCCTCTTCCTACTAGAATAGTCGTAGGGGCTAGTGATTTCTTCAAACATAATATTATATTTATAATAATAGCTATAGTAGGACTTTTTTTCTTATATAGATTTATAAGTAAGACTGGACCTGGAAGGATAATTTTAGATAGAGTAAAACTCAAACTTCCTGTTTTTGGTAATCTTATTTTGAAAACAGCTATTAACAATTACACAAATAATCTTTCTATTCTTCTTAGAAGTGGTATTCCTATTTCTAAGGCATTAGAAATTGCTAATGAAGCTCTTGAAAATACAAAAATTCGTTCCGATATGGCGAGAGTTAAAACAGATATTGAATCAGGAGTATCAATAGCGGATGCTTTTAAAAAAGCTGATGTATTTCCCTTTATGGTTGCTGAAATGATAAATGTAGGAGATCAAACAGGTACTCTTGAATCCATGCTTGAAAATATATCCGAGTTTTATGAGGAGGAAGTCGATAACCTTGTAACCAATATGACCGCCCTTATTGAACCATTATTTATAGTTTTTCTTGGTCTTGTGGTAGGTACTATTGTTATTGCTATGTTCCTGCCGATATTCAAGATATCCAGCGCTGTTATGAAAGGCGCAAAATAGGATATTATTTCTGAAGGAGCTCGAATATGACTATAAATCCTCTGAAGTCTAAAATTATAAGGCTTTTTATAATCCTGTGTCTGATATTTTCACTGAATGTTTTTGCCAATGAACTTGTTAGTAGTGAAATTATACCTCTTGGAAAAATAACTGTATTGAGACTCCAATTTAAACAAAATATTCCTGTTTATAAGACTCTTTCAGCTGGTGAATTTTATCAAATTGACTTCCTTGACACTAATTTTTCTGGAGAAAAGACATACCCTACATATAAAAATAATCTAAAATTATTCAGAATTATACCAATTTCAAATGAGAATATACTTAGAGTTAAGTTGGTTTTATTTAAAGAAGGTAAGATTGAACTTGTAAAAGAGGATAAAATTCTTAAAATAAAGATAATGTCACCTGATCAGAGTGAGGTATTAAAAATCAAAGAGAAGTCTATTGATGGAGAGGCTCTTGCAGGAAAATATTATCTAAGAGCCCTGGAACTTATTAAGGTTAAGGAATGGGAAAATGCGCTTCAATATCTTGAAGAAGCAAAAAAAAATGCACCTGAAAATGAGAGAATAAAAGAAGCGTATGAGCTATGTATGACAAAACTAGATAAGCTAGGGACCCTTAAAAAAGAATATGATAAGGCCTTGACTCTCTTTAATGGAGCTCAATATGATAAAGCATCAGAAATGCTGGAAGTAGTTGCCAATAAACATCCTGATTTTTTGGAAGCCAGAGAGCTTTTAATGAAAAGCTATTTTAAGATGAGAAAATACAAACTTGTAGTCAAAGAGGGGCGAAGAATTATAGAATTAAATCCTTTATATGATAATAAGGAAGAGATTTTGGATTATATAAAACGAGCAGAAGATTATCAAAAGCTTGATTGGGGACTCAATAAAATCACATTTTCCTGTGATAATGAGCCTATTCAGGATGTACTATATGCATTATCAAAAGAGACTGGATTAAAATTTGACTATAATGGTCCAGATGATTTAAAAGTGTCTCTTGAATTGTTTAATGCTACAATTGACGATTTAATGTCAAAATTATTTAAAGAAAATAATCTTGAATACACTATCAAGAATGGAATTGTTAAGATTAAAAAATCAGAATTACCTGAAAATATGATAAGAAATGTTAAGTTTTATCTTCCTTTAGGTAGCACATTAAAAGCTATAGCAGAACTTATGAACATAAATATTATAATAAACCCGGAAGTCGATATTAATAAATCTGTAAACTTAACAATAAAAAACAATAATATCAGTAAAAAAGATTTAATGGATCTAATATTAAAAAATAATAATCTTGTTAAAATTCCCTATAATGAAACAACTTTTTTTATAGTTCCAAAAGAAAAGGCAAAGAACTATGATTATGAAGAGAAGAATCTCAGAATATTCAAACTAAGTAATATTGAGCCAGAAGAATTTCTTGCTATTTTAAAATCTATGAAGGAATTTTCTCAGAAACTTGATTTCACAAATATTGTTGCTGTTGATTTAGACTCAGCAAGTAATATTATTTCAACAAGGACTGAAACAATATATAAGACAAAATATACAAAGGATGATTTGGATTTGATACTTCAGATAAAAGAGAAACTTAATAAAATATCAAGTGATAATACAAATAAATCGAATAATGTAAACAATAAAAATGGCCAAAATTCTACATCATCAATAGAACCTATGACTAAAGCAGAACGCTTGGAAGAACAAAGAAAAAAAGATGAGATCACAAAATTAGTTGGTGAAGAACATAATATTTCTTCTATGGTGGATCCAATGCTTCCTAATCCAAAGGCAACATGTTCATTTAATAGTACCAGTGGTGACCTTTCAACTAATTATGGAACAGATTTGAAGGTGGATGGAACGAATGCACCATTCAAGACAGCGAATTTAACAAGAAAAGTAAAGGCCATAATGGTATTTGACACGAAGAAAAATCTTGATCTTATAGAACGACTCGTAAATCAATTTGATATCAAGCGTCCACAGGTTTTGATAGCAGTAAAAATAGTTGATATCAATCAAAAGATAAATGAAAAATTGGGATTATTGCCCTCATTTGATGGAAATACTGATCAGATAAGTGTTAAAAAATTCGGTGCAATGTCTAGAATACAGCTTGATGCAACACTTAATTTTCTTGAGACTAAAAACTTCTTGAAAACGCTTTCCAATCCTACAATAAGGGCATTAGATGGTGTTACTGCTAATGTTGTAACTGGAAAAGATGTCACTATTAGAGATGCAGAATTAAGAGAAGTGGATCTTGGAACTACAAATATATCGAGTACTGATAGTACGACGACGAGCACTGGTGGTAAAGCTCTTGTGAATATATGGGTGACATCAAAAGTTCATACAGGAATAAAACTTAAGGTAACTCCTTATATTAATGGAGAAGAAGAAATTACTATGAAGATGACAATTGAACAGCAAGAAAAGTCAGGAAAAGATGATACACTTATTAAAGCATATTTGTCTAGCTTGGATGTTGAGAATGGGCAGTCGCCGGAAGCGGATTATCCGGATGTAGTTGAAAAGAGAAATTTTGATACTACGATTCGTATGAAAGATGGAGAGACAGTCGTAATCGGCGGTCTAATATCGGAGAATAATGATGAAACTAATCAGAAAACACCATTTATTAATAGACTGCCTGTAATTGGAAAATTATTTAGCCAGAATGTGAGACAAAATGATAGATCTGAAATGGTTATATTAGTAACACCTTATATAGTGAATAAGGAGTATGCTAAAAAAGTCGAGCTTGCAAGCGATATAACAAATTCTAAAGAATATACTAAGTTTATGGAAAATCTTAAGAGAAGATTGAGATAATAATAGTAAAGAGGTAAAAGGGTAAAAAGGTAAAGGGTAAAAGGGACAGAAGATTTTCTGTCCTTTTTTGGTTTGCGGTCAAAAAAAATATTGACATTCTGGTACTTGAATACTACAATTAAATTACAGGAGAGAAAATGAAAAGTTTATTATCATTCAGTGAAGCCTCTTTTATTGCAATACATGCATTAGGGGTATTAGCAGAAAAGAAGATGAGGTCAGGAAAGATTAGTGAACTTCTTGATGCAAGTGAAAATCATATTATTAAGGTCCTCCAAAAATTAAAAACTGCAGGTTTTGTAGATTCTGAAAGAGGGCCTAATGGTGGTTATTTTATTATAAAAAAAATTAATGAGATATCTTTATATGACATTATTAGAACGATTGAAGGCGATATATTTTCTGCAATATGCCCATTTGGGAGAACAAAATGTATATATGATTCATGTAGATTTGGTGAGTTATTCGAGAGTATTTCGAAACAGATTGTAGATTATTTAAAAAATGAGAGTATTAAAGATTTTGTTTCAGGAAGAAAACTTGTGAATAATAATTAAAATGGACTTG
>Ga0114934_10001927_pt1 | contig 13410 bp, 5 predicted proteins | sample 4SBtaG_2_FD_99695 | JGI IMG/M metagenome (GOLD analysis project Ga0114934, IMG submission 99695) | Deep subsurface microbial communities from Kolumbo volcano to uncover new lineages of life (NeLLi) - 4SBTROV10_white metaG | ecosystem: Environmental > Aquatic > Marine > Volcanic ... | reverse complement strand
CGAGACGCCTCTCAGCTTCTCAACTAAATCAAGCGGATTGGAATTGTCGCGATGTCTGTCTTTGCCATCGCCATCGAATATGCGGTCACGTTGCCGGAGAAAGTGGCATCGCCAGCCGCCGTTATCCGCAACCTCTCGCTTGTGTTGTTGTCGGCAGAGCTATTTGCAGCGTGCGTTTCCAACACAAAATCTGCGCCGTAGCTGCCAGCGTCTCGCGCACCGATTCTTACGTTTCCGCCGGTATGATTCGACGTAATTTCCAACATTCCAGCCGAGAACCCGGCACCGGATGGGCCGGTTGTATTTCGGAGGGTGGCGATGTCAAAATGGCCGGTGCCTTGTTTGGTATTCGCATCGCCAACGCTCGACCCCGATGCGATTGCGTCATATACGGACAACTGGCGCGGGACTGTCGATGTGCCGATGCCGAGCGCACCCCCGGTTTTTAATCGCATCACCTCGGCGTTATTTGTCTTCCAGAGGATGTCACTGCCAGAGATGTTCGTAATTTCGAGGTCATCGTGTGATGAATCGTACCGGCCCATTCGCCAACGGGCAGTGCCGACGCTGTCTTGCCCTTCGAGGTAGGCTTGGAAGGTTCCCCCAGATGTCGTGGTATCCTTCATGGTGATTTTTGGCACGTTATGTAACAGCGCCATCTGACCGTAGAAAGTAGGATGGCCGTTGGTGTCCACATAGAAACGCCGTGCGTTGTTTGTGTTGTCAAACAACTCCCAGCCTTTGTTTGTCTCCCGCATCCCCATGTACCATTCGTGATTGTAGGAACCGCTGGATTTGTTCCTACGCACGCGCCAGCCAGCGACATGATCATCGGACGTTGTTGTTGCGGTTGGCAGGACATTTGCATCGCTCTGAATTTCAACTTTGGAACTCGCCAAGACGCTGGAAGTTCCAATCCCAATATCACCCGCGCTGGTGATGTTCATGCGAGAGTGCGCGGCCCCGTTCGTCCAAAACTCCATCGTGTTGTTTGCGTGCGTGTATCGAATCATGCCGGGATCGCGGTCGTCGATGTCGCCAAATTCGATTCTTGAATCGCCAGCAGTGCCACCTATCAAAGAGATGACGCCGTTATCTGTGGTGGCAGCGTTTTTCTGAACAATGATGCCGTTCGTTGTAGCTGATGGCAGATTCCCGCCGCTGGCCTGATTGACATGAATGTATCCAGAAAACGTGGCTTTACCACCATCCGCCAACGTCAGAACATCTGCAACACCGCTTTCCGTAAATTCTAAATGACCGCTAGCAGCATCGTATCCAATTCTCCATTGGTCCGTGCCGTTCTCGGTGAACTGAATCTTGCTCTCATCGTCTGCCCCAGAATCCAATTTCAAAACAGCGTGGACCGAACCCTTAATGTGCAAGCCGCTGCCGTTGGTTCCCATGCTGGGAGAGGTGCCTCCCAGAATCATATTCCCACTGGTGTCTACGGTGATAACATCACCGCCGTTGGCTCCGAGTTTCAAACCCTTTCCAACGTCGCCCCTCAATTTTAGGTGACCCGTGCCGGTGGTGTCCCAAGTGATCCGGCCCATCGCAGTGCCAGTGTCAGTCTGGAAGTGCATGTTGCTGCCGGTGGCGGGCTTTGAAGTGATTGAGCCGTTGAACGTGGCATCGCCGCCAGCCGAAATCGTCAGCCGTGGCGTGTCGTTAGAAGTAAGGATCAAATCATGGTTACTGCGCGCGCCGATGTAATGACCATTGCCGTCCGACACAATGGATTGGCCGATCACACCGCCGTCGCTTTCGATCAGAAAGACTGCGTTACCGGCACCATTTTTGAGGTGCAAAGATTTATAACCAGTGAAGGTGGTAGGCGAGGTAGTTCCAATGCCTACGTCCTGCACCGAAGTAATAGTCATCGCATTGGTGTTGTTGGTGTTGAAATGCAGCGGTTGACCAGAGGTGTGTTTGTTGATCGTGAACGGAACCGCGCCGACCGAATCGAGATAATGACCGGTGTTTATGACGGTCGTGTCAACAAACGTCCCGCTACTTTCTTCTGTTCGGGTCCGCGTGTCCGTCCCACCTTTTACGTGAAGATTTTTGGCTGGCGGATTGACTCCGACGCCGAGCCAATTCGCGAACCACGCATTATGCGTTGCGCCGTCGAGCGTTAATCTCGCATCAGAGGTGCTTGCAGCCGTGGAGTCGTTGGTTGGATTGGCGGACAGTATCAACTGCCCAACGTTTGAAGAACCAGTTGCCTTGAAATGGATTCCGCCCTTGTGGTAATTGGCAGAGCCGGTCGCACCATTCGTTACGCCGAAAAGCAAACTCGCTACGTCATTGGTCGCATTGTTTGAATTTGTGATCTGGGCAAAAGTTCCTTGAGTCCCGCCGCTGACAGAACGATAAACATCAAAGCTTGTCGGCGTGATATCGCCAAGGCTTAAAGCGATGTTGCCGGTAGTCGTAACAGGGCTTCCCGAAACGCCGATACCGTTCGAAGTCGTAATGCCAATCGATGTAACGGACCCGCCGCTGCTCGACAGGATGCTGTCGTTCCATGCAGACCCATCGTAGAACCTGAGCTTGTTGCTGTTTGTATCGTAATAAAGGTCACCCTCATCCAAATCGGTAGACGGCGCAGTTGCAGCTACTCGATAACGAGCGGCGAAGCTGTTGACGCCCGCAATATTGGTTGCCGTTGTATTAACGGAAGCGATGTTAGTTGATGTTGTATTAACTGCGGAGATCGCACCTGCAACAGTCGATAGGTTTGCAACGCTTGAGGTGGTCCCTAACGTAGCCATGTCTGCAACGGCTGCGGTCGTTCCTAAGCGCCCGATCTCAGTGGCTTTCCCAGCCGTAGCGGTCACATCCGAACTGATCCCCGAAACTGTTGAGACATGCCCCGATATAGAACTGACACTCGAAACTGCTGCCGAGATTCCTGATACAGTTGAGACATGCGCAGAAATTCCAGCTGTCGTATTGACTGAAGAAATCGATCCCGCTGTCGTATTAACATTCGAAATCGATCCGGCAACAGTGGACATATTCGAAACATTGGCTGTCGTCGCTAACAGGTCCATATCAGCAACCGCTGACGCAGCCCCAAGCCGACCTATTTCAGTAGACTTTGAGCTTGTAGTCGAGACATCAGAACTAATGCCGCTTACAGTTGAAACCGCTGACGAGATACCTGAGACAGTTGAAACCGCCGAAGAAACCCCCGAAACATTTGAAACCGCTGATGAAATTCCAGCCACCGTATTAATGTTAGTGGCATTCGATACAGCGCTATTTATATTCGTTTGGTCAGAAGAGGTTGGAGTTCCTCGACGCCAAGTAGTGTTTCCCAAATCGTAGACTTTGAGGACATTGTTTGTCGTGTCAAAATACAGCGCACCATCTGCTAGTGCATTTCCATCAAGATCAGTTGAAGGATCGGAACTCGCGCTCCCCAAGTATTGGTCTTGAAAAGTGTCCAGATGGGTTGTTGCGGTGGCAGCGCTGGTCGATGCAGATGACGCGCTAGTCGAGGCACTTGATGCAGATGAAGCACTAGCAGATTGCGATGATGCGGCAGCAGATGCAGAAGACGCCGCGGCGGTCTGCGATGAAGCGGCTGCCGTCTCCGAGGCGGCGGCGGCATTCTTTGATGTGGTCGCAGATGCAGCGTCAACAAGCAACGCCCATTTAGCTGCATCAGTGTTTGTGCTAATTGGCGCAGAGCCAGAGCTAGTATGCCCCGTTAAACAGATATAAATATTTAAAGTGGAAGAGTCCTTAACTATATCTCTATCAACGTAAACAGTGCTGGCTGCCCAATTGCCCTTAAACTCTCCGATTTCTTGAGAAACTTGCACATCACCGGAAGCATCAAAAGACATTACCTTATTGGCGCGATCCGCTGCTTTAGGTAATTCGCTTAATCCTGATTCTGAAGCAGGGCCTCTAGCCGAGCGTGAAGAAAGCTCATCAAGTTGTTTAAGTCTGACTGCGTTCTTATCAAGGGTGGTGTTAAGAGTAGTAACATTAAAAGGGCCGGCGGTCGGAAAATCACTAGCGCGCCCATGAGGCATGCTTAAAACAATGGCAACCTTATCGCCCGATGCGGCTCCGCTTGTTAATGTAACCGTGCCTCCATCAAACCCGCCATCACTGGTAGTAACAGGCGTTACGGTATAGTTAGCAGTCTTTGTGAGCAGCGCATTGTTCTTGTAAACAAGCAAATCGTCTTCATCAAAGAACTCAAACGGTACAGAGAACGCTGTCTGTGACGCAGAAGCAGTGTAGTCTGCGCGGGTTGAAGTTGTACCGACTGTAATATGGGCCATTTTAATTCTCCGTGGCAGTAAAGGCTTGCCCGACTTCTCTTTGCGCCTGATCTACGATTTTATCCCACCAAATCAGGTTATTGTATGGGGTTAATCGCCTAATTGACCTTGCAACATCACTTGCCTCTGCCTCTGGACTTGTCAACGACCATATAAAGTCGAATCCTAACGACCCCGCTGGGCCAAAAACCTGCCCCCCTCTCTGCGCTACAGTAGGGTTTTTCCATATTGGGTCAATTCCCATTAAAGGACGCGCCCCGATAGAATGCCCGCTCACAACCTCTACCATATTATTAAGATCAAACATAATCCCAGTAACACCAGAATAATCTACTGCTTGCACAAGTCTATCAATACTTAAAAGACTACGGTTGTCGTAATCAGGCGATTTCCAAAGATCAACAAAGGCACCAATAGCAATCATGCTACTCAACGCTTGCAAGGTATACATATCCCTCTGTTGCAAGCCAGCCATTGTAATCTGGTGTGTCGCCGTAAGCGCAAAATTCTTAAATTGAGTAACTATACTACCCGTATTTGTACTCATAAAATTTAAACGAGTGTTCGGGCCGGGTGTGATAACCGCGTTTTCTACTTCTGTTGCTAGTGCTGTGCGAAAACGTCGCTGCAAACCAAGGTCTTTCCACTGGTCAGTATTAGCAAGATACAAAACACCGTCTTGAATTTGCGACCCAGACTTTTCCCATTGGGAATAAATGCCACGTAGCTCATCTTCTCCAAGACCAGAGCGGGCAACCCACATCTTTTCTGTGCGGGACAATGATCCCTTCCCTTGTTTTACGAGTTTTTCACTCATCTTAATAATGTTCGACTGCATAATAGACCCCGTGAATACCTTTAAATAATCGGTATAAGGGGTAAGGAGATTTACAAAGAAAAGTCTATCAACATTACGTGCAGTAAACTCTTCTAATTTACTCATAGGAGTATAGAAATCATCAAAGTCCATTAGGTTTTCAAAGCGCATGCGCGTTGCAATATCAGACCCAATACCTGCTAAACGTGCCTCTTCGCCCGCCAGACGAAACGCTTCCTTGCCTATTGTGTGTTTCGCCCACGCCGCGCCAAACATCTGCTTCCAACCTAATGCCATCTGTATTTTGCCAAGGTCAGCAAGTGAGGCAATAATGGGCTGCCCCATAAGAGACAATGCCATCCAATGCTTAGTAAATTGTGTGGCTCTGTAGCTTAAAGCAGAGGGGTCTCTTGGAATTTTGTAAACCCCCAGAACCTTGTCTCTTAAATCCTCTATAGCTTGAATCGTTTCTTCTTTTTCTTTTATTAAAACTTGTTTCTGCTTCCCGGTAGCTACATTTATTTGGTCATCCATTAAGCGAGATAACGCCTCTAACTCTCTGCCCATGGTTGGATCGCTATCAAAACGCCGCGCCATTTCTATACTTACAGCCATACGGCGGTGGTATAGACGCATTACTTTGTGCGGGTCTGTCTCAATAAAATCCTTAACAAGGTGTGGTGGTATATTGATTTTTCTTGATAACGCATTCACCGACACGCCAAAATTACCGCTGTTACTCTCAGCTATAAGGTTCTCTATATCATCAATTACGTCATTAATTCTATTTGTGTCTTCTGATAACTTTTTAAGCCAAGGGAAAAAGTCAGGGTTTTCCCCTTCAACATCCTTAAGCCGCATTACATCAATGGGATCACCTAAAGTCCTATCAATAGCTCCCCTTAAATCAGCCCCCCTAATGTCAGTCATAAACCGTTTTATAAAAGGAACCACCGCGTGCAACACCTCTTGTTGCAAATCAGACTTAGCAGGGGCGCGTACTTTTGCTTCTTTAATTATGCTTTCAAAGTCATCCATCCATTTTTGAATGCTAACATCTTCCATGCCAGCGTCTCTCATTATCTTTCTAAATATGGGGGCAAGCCTAGCAAACTCCCCATGCCCTAATATCCTACCTAAAGTTTCTTCCGCCCTTTCTCCAACCTCCTTGCCAGAGCGCACTGCTTCTTTAGTGTAAAAAGATTCTAACCGTTCAATTAACTCGGGCCGCCTTGCATCAACCTCTTGCTTTTTCCATATGATCGGGAAATGGCCAAGACCAATCTCGCTCTTGGTTCTTGGGAGTTCGCCCCTTTCGTTGGCTTCTTCTAATAGTCTCAAATAATTTTTTCGTTCCTCTAATTTTTCTAGTTTTTCGTGAACTAGATTATCAGCCGCCCTCTTTTCAAAAGAAGGGCCACGTTTTTCAAATTTCGCTGCGGCTGCCTGTGCTTCTTTGAGTTCTTTTTCTAGATTTTCTATTTGGTTTTTAACTACTCTAGGGCCAAAAAGCCCCGTATCCATGCTTTGCCTAGCCATATACTCCATATACTTTTGTATGCTCCCAGCGGCTTCCTTAACACTGTCAACATACGCTTCTCCTTTGCCCTCAAGATGCACAATGCTTGTATCTCTAGGGTCCATGTAGAAGCTGGCAACATCGTCATCGAACTCTTTTTGTCTTAAGCCAGCCTTTACACCGGGCAAAGACCGCTGCATAGCACCAAGAGCGCGGCCAAAATCAGACTTGTTAGCATTCTGAGGATTAATACCCTCGCTCTTCAGAAAACCATCAATCATCCCTCGGTTAAAATTAACAAGCTCCACGTTGTGCAGAAGGGCGGCAGCATGCGCACTTTGCGCGGAAGCCTGCATTTCCTCATTACCCTTATTAAACATGCCAGGACTGCCAGCTATTTCATCCGCTAAACGTCTTACACGGTTTCCTAAAATACCGCCAAATTTAGTATTCTTTAAGAACATCCAAGGATGCTGCACTGACCTAAACTTCTCTAATTTAAGCCCTGTCTCTACTAAATCGGACCCCTCTGCATACGAATCGCTGATAGCAGCGTAACGCTGGAAAGTAACTTCATCGCCTTCGATCTCTAAAAGGCGCGCTTCATAATTTGCTGGAGTTTCCCCCTCTCGTATAAGAATCCAATCCTTTAAAGGCGCACCGGGCGTGCGCGGGGCGATGCCTTCTACCGCATTAGGATGAATAGTGTTTAGCTCATTGACCGCATCAACAACGCTATGCCCTGCAAAATAAGAATCTGCAAGGGAGTTTAATTGCCTGCCGGTTATCCCGCCAATAGCCCCACCTAGCAAACCAGTTAAAATTGTAGCTCCACCAATAGAAAGAATGGTCTCTTCTGCGGTGCTTGTTGGGTCAATGGTTGACCTTGCAATTTCAAAAGGTGCAAAGGTGGCAAACCCGCCTGCCGCGCCCCCTTTAAAACCAGCTTTAAAAGAAGAGGCTGCTTTTATAAAAGGAACAGGAATAAGGTTAATAGGGTCCGCAAGATTAGCTAGCAATCGTGGATAAAAATAAGCAGAATCTTCTAAGTCTCGCCTTCTGCGGGAGTTATCATCAAACATCCTCTGGCGAAATAAAATTTCTCCCGGTGATCTAGCCCCATCATAAATATGAAGAGGGTAATCACCTAATTCGCCATCCCTAAAGGGATTAAAACCGGGGATTGGGTTTAAATCGGTGCCTTGAGCTTCGAGGCTTTGTTGGATACCGCGTGAAACAAGATGTTGTCCAATAAAAAGGTCTAAATTCCAAGCATTTACAAAATCATCGCTACTCCTTAAACCGTCAGGCCTGCCCCTAACCTGAATAAAACGATTTAAATCATCGTTAAATAAAGATTGCGACGTAGGGAATGGTGGGGGAGGACGTAAAAAAGCGTCTTCGGCATCAGTCATTTTATCAATCACTCTGTATGAATATCTAACTCGTCTGAGGGCCTGTAAATGTTGGTACTCTCACTAGCAGGTGTTACCCGACGCCCTCTTATATTTGGTACATTGGGATGTATAGATTGGCCTCGCGAATCTCTTGTTTGGTTCAACTCGCTCCACGGGCTATAGCTGCCTGTACCCCCTCTGGCAATATCTAGACTACTTACCCTTTCTAGCATTCTGTTTTGGATACCATTCGCCCCGTTCGGTCTTAAGGGCCTATAAATATTAGGGTTACTTTCATACTCAAGCTGATAAATTGCTTCGTTCCACTCCCCCGCTCTAACCGCTTTATAAAAATTTGTAGGGGCGCGCCTCGCACTGCCTGCCCCAACAAAATTTTCCCCTCCCTGATAAAACAAATCAGCAATAACTGATTTTTGTAAATAATTTAGATTAAAAATTTTATCAGGGTAGTTGGTTTCTACCCAATCAAGTTTTTTCTCAAGCAATTCCATATGTGCTGCATTGTTTACTTCTGCGGGGATAGGATGTTGTCTTAAATTCCCCGTCAGATCAGCATCACTGCGTGCATTTCTTAGCCATGAATTAAATCTATTTCTAGCCTGTCTTAACGTAAGATCGGGATCATTGTTTTGGTAATATTCAACAAAATGCTTTTTAAGTAGCGCTACATTACTCCTACTCGCGCTGTGGTTTGGGTCAATTACTATACCTGTCCCAACTGTTATTATTCTATGTGAGTCCCTGTACGCTAATAAAGGATAATTGCGCTCCCCTAGCCCCTCCCATTTCTGAGTGCGTTCCTGCAAATCATCCAATGTTAATTGTCGCTCTACCTCCTCTTCGGTGTATTCGCGCATATAGCCAGTATCGTCCATTTTTAATCTACCTTGTAGGAGCGCTTAAATCTGACCTGTTCACTCGACCAAACCGATTGTAATTCATGGCCCTACTAGCATTGAAACGATTGACACGTGCTTGCCCTTCACCAACGAAAGCCGCAAAGCCCGCCCTAACGTCATCAATAGCACCTGCAAACGCGCCCCTTGCAACGGGGGGAGCAAAGGCAGGCTGTGGAGTAACCGCCTTTAGACTTTGAGCAGTCGGGGCATGCCCTTCCCTTTTTGGTTGCGTAACGCTCGCCCGCTGCGCGTAATCTTTTCTTCGGTTTATAAGTAGGTTTTTTGCCTCAAATTCTTTTTGTTGCCTGATTAAACTATTTTGATTCTTTAACGCAGGGCCTATATCGATATCTATGTTTCTTATCTGCGTATCAACAATAGAAACCTGTATATCCCCGTCAACATCAGTAATTTCTGTTATGTCAATTTGTTCAAAAGCTTGCACAAGACCTTTGCTCCCCGCTATTTGAACCCTATACAGGGGTACTCCGTCTTTATTTAGCTTATCTGGCAACGGCATTAGACGTATGTCATCCGCTCCCCACCATTCATTTTCAGCACCGGGCAGCCTGTGCATCCTGTGGTTAACAGTTTTTTCTATAAAACCATTAACCCACGAAATTTTTTTATCCTCATCAACCGCATACATTTCAATGGGCTTGTAAACAACATGCCATTTCCCCAGATTCTTTTTGCCCGGCCCCGTAATATTGCCCCACGCCGCCCCCGGCAACGATGTTGAAGAACTATATCTACTTGTGCCGTATTCTCCTCGCTTTAAAACAGCTTTCAAAGCCGTTTGAATGGCACCCTTTAATTGAGTTTTATCCCCAGGAATGGTAATCGTTGGCCCTAAATTATGCTGCATATACGCTATAGCGTCATCTTTTAATCTTTTAGGGAATGTCTCAGTATTTATCAGCCGAGCAGGCCCGCCCCGCGTTTCAGACGCTTCATGCCAATCATCGGCAGCAAAATTCCAAGGCATGAACGTAACGATACTTTCAATCCACCCCCTGTCTGTGCTGTGGGTTTTCATATCAGTAACGGCTTCTGCAAAAACTTCGTCTTGTTTATCAGCTAATGCTTGCGGTTTAAGATCGCCCCATATCGTTGGTGTATTTTTATCCAAACTGCCGTCAAACCCAGGCTGGAAAGTTAGGTTTATATTCTCAGGAGTAGCCCCGGCCCTTAAAAGGAAATCCAATCTTCTTACAGTACCTGCATCTAATCGACTTCTTAGCCTTTCTCCTTGCCACCCCGGTATGCTGCTGTAGCGATTAAAAACAGCGACCGCTGTTGCTGCGTTGTCACGGTCGCTAGTCATGCTTGTCACATAAGAAATTAGTTTTTTCGGCACAATGCCAGTTTGTAAAAAGTGGTTATATCCCAGATCACCAATGTAAGCATCTTTTTCTGAGACCCCTTCAGCCCGCTGCACAAATGGCGCACTTGTTTCAAATAAAATACCAGACCGATTTCTTAAATCAGGCGTACTATGAAGAGGGACGACCTTCCCCCCCTGCTGAAACGTAACCATGTTGAAAACAAGGTCATGCATCTTCTTTACTTCTGTTTCGCGACTTTTCTTTTGCGCGTCTAGCATAGAAATCTTTTGGTTAAGTAGCTGCCAAGCAATAGACGGAGAAACATCGTCGTCTTTTAGCTGTCTCAAAAGGCCCAGTACCTCTTCTGCGTTTTCTCCTAAACCTTTTATAACCAATACGTTGTTTACATAATCTTCTTGGTCAATAGCCTGACCGTCCTCTAAATTTTTTTCTCTTAATTTTTCACTGGCCTCACTCATTAATTTGCTAATAGCCCGCAGTCGAAGCCTTGAAAAAGTTTCTGCGTTCCCGCCATCCACGCCGTGTAATCGCGCTTCAAGTTCCGAAGCAATGTCATAGTCAATCCCCTTTGCTTCAAGTTCAGCTTGGGTTATTTCTATTAAACGTTGACCATAGCTTTCAGTCATCCTCAAGTTTTCAGCGTTTTGATACGCCCTCCTGTCAGCTTCCCCGAGGCCCGCAAGACGTAATGAATAATTTATGTTATCCATCATTCTGTTACCGTCTGTCATCTTATTCAGAGATTCTTCCGACAACTTAAAAGACGACATGCCCGCCCTTTCTAGAGCGCTGTTTACAACCGGCAACATAGCAGCAGCCCATTCTCTTTTAAGTGTGTCTTCCGCCTTATCGTTTACTATTTTCGAATAATGAGTAAGCAAACCCATTGCTACCTTCGGGTCTTCAAGGGCCAATACATTAGATACAATGGGATTTTCCGGGTCTAACCCCTCAGATTTAATATACATCTGTAGGAGAGCGCCAGTCTGTTCTCTAACTGCAATTTTATTACGCGCCAACTGTATCGCAGCCGTGTCGTTGTAAACAGATGAAAGCAAAGCAGTAACCGTGCGCGTCTCCTGCCCCGTCATCCCTTTAAATTTCTTAAGAATCGGTATTCCTTCTGCGTTTTTGTACTCGCCTGTCTTGGCAAAACTATCAAGTGCATCCAATTGCAACCCTTTTGGCAACTCTCTAAATTTGAGCCAGTAATTATTAACTGCGTGTGCAAATGTTACTTCTCTAACTAAGGCGCTTCTTGCTGCAGGGCTTGAAAACAACTGGTCTGCGCCTTGTTCGGTGCTAACCCAGTGGTCAACAAGTTCTTTCGCCCGTTGGTTTACATCTAAACCTACTGGCATTTCGCCTAATTGAGATGCGATATCATGCGCAATTATTTTTCTTTTATGTTTGGCTTCTGATATTTCTTTCTGGGCAAATCTGCTTCTAATCCCAGAAAGCAAAGCCCCTAGCCGATCTCCCCCCTTGGCTGCAATATACGTTTTAGCAATAGGGTCAACAGACTTTGTTACTGTGTCTAAATAAGCGGAAGCCTCCGCAGAAAAAGCTGCGGGGTTTAAATAATTTCTATTAGCAATCTCCCCTAGTTCTGTCTCAACATCCGTGTCTAATCTAAGAAGATAATTCCTTCGTATTTCTTTATTAAATTGCTTCCCAAAAATTGAAAAAGACGATTTTTGCTCTGGCAGAACAGGTAAATTGGTAGTTGGATCGATTTGAAATTCATGCTTGGCAGCAGCGTCTGCGGCCTCCAGTTGCCTTGTAGCAGCTAAATTCTCCTCTGCCGCCGCAGCGGCACCGGCAAGCGGGTTAATTGTAGGACTTAAAGCCCTTGGAATACTCGCGCCAACAGGCCCCAACTTGGTCGTCGGCACGATATTACCTTGTGATTTTAATCCAGCCATGGCGCTCTATTCCTATTGCCCTTGGTAAAACCCGGCGCTTCCGCCCGGTGTCATTAAATTAGAGCTTGAGCTTGATGGCGCGTATTTCCCAATTGTTGTCCCTGCATCTACCGCTCCCTTAAGAAGGGCTAACTGACCCTGCGATCTCGCAGATTTTGCATTTCTTATGTGCGCATCCCGTGTAAGCTCTAGATTTCTCTTCTGGTGCCGTCCGCCGTACCGAATTGTGTCAACATCTTCGATCATATCTAATTCATTACGCTTCTCTAGAGCCAAAAATGATTGGCTTCCGTATGGATCGTAACCGGCTGCGTTCCTGTTACTAGCCTGCAATTCTTCAAAAGCCCGCCTTCTGTCTGCTTCTTCGCGCAACGCTTGCGTTTCAGCGGCAAGAGCGTTTTCATTTGCTATTTGCGCTTCTGTTAATGCTTGCTGCTCTGCCGCCCGCGCCTGCTGCATACCTTGGACAGCGCTTACAGCCGTGCTAGCAACCATCAATGCTAGTTCCCAACTCATGTCCATACCTCCGTCCAGATGGACAGCAAGTTAAATTCCAAAGGAACGTCTTGCGTTATTGTTATCGTGGGAGCCCTTGACCAACCCAACAAGCCTTCAAACCTGTGCTTACCACCCTGTTTTGCGGGCGCAAGGCTAAAGTCATCATTAGCCTGCCTTACTAAAAAATCATGCCCGTTTACACTAAAATTAACACTTGTCGAAACTTCCAACACTGTGACACCAAGGCGCATAAGCTCGCCTGACATATCGCCTTTAGTCGTTTGCACAACAGGCGGGAGCGTTTCAATGGAGCGTGTGAAATCTAAGCCAACATCTATCTGTGTGGCAGGGTCTGTAAAAGTAGCAACGCCAGACCCATTAGTTGTGACACCCCCGTGTGAAACAGCACGTTTATTGGCAACCCCGTAAACCATTGTGCTAGGCAAATGAGCAACAGTAAACGTACTCGCAGAGGCGGCGTCAAATTTTAGGGCGCAATCTAGCGTTAATTCAAAATCAAATTTCTCAAGGGTATAAACAATAGCGCTGTTTATCGTCCGCTTGCAGGTGACCCACGCCTCGTTATTTAGAGTAGCTATACTTTCAAACGTACCGTTGGTTTCCCAAGGGAACCAACCCGATATCTTTTCACTTCTAATTGTATGGTAACAACTTATT
>Ga0114934_10001926_pt1 | contig 13417 bp, 13 predicted proteins | sample 4SBtaG_2_FD_99695 | JGI IMG/M metagenome (GOLD analysis project Ga0114934, IMG submission 99695) | Deep subsurface microbial communities from Kolumbo volcano to uncover new lineages of life (NeLLi) - 4SBTROV10_white metaG | ecosystem: Environmental > Aquatic > Marine > Volcanic ... | reverse complement strand
TATTACGAAAAAAGGAAGAGTTAAAGCTAGGGTTGTATCATTTACTTTAACGTAGTATAAATCAATGTCTTGTAACGCTGAAAATCCGCCTACATTGCCTTGATTTATTCTAAACTTTCCAGTTGTATGGTTAGAAAAATGCGCAGGGAGATCCATAATCGTATCCATATAAGCAGCATTAAACGCAGACGCAGAAGTTGAGAATTGTATAAATGTTGTAGGAATCCCTGAATCATTCCCCCAATTATCAACCATATTCGTCCCTTGGGAAAATATTATAGAATATGTACTTATATCATTAGGAGGCATTGGCAATACATAAAGTCTTTTATTTTCTTTGTAAAATACAGGATATTCAGCACTGGCATAGCTTAAAGAAGTAGTATCTTTTGCTACATTTTTCATTCCCGGGGGAATTTCCATGCATGTCTTTCCATTATTTTCAACATATTCAACAATTCCAGTAGGCAAGTCAATTCCATTCTTATCACCCTGAAGGATGTACCCTTTTCTTGTGAATAAGTTTAAATCTTGTGGGTATAAATGCTGGACATTCCTAATTACATCCATACCCGCATCTTCTATTATTTGACGCATAGGTTCATAGTCGTAATTACCATCAGCATCTGCAGCTCCTTTTAAGGCTTCAGGGATTGGTACAAGTTTTTCTATTTCAGTAATGTAATTCATTAATATAAAAACACAATATCCGCATTGTTATCTACAGCTGTAAGTGATAAGTTATAAATTCCTTTTGATAGCTTTAGTTGGGCAGTAGCACCGCTTGCAAAAGTAGCTGTAAAAGTTATAAGGCCACCTACCGCTATCCCTCTAGTGGCTGGGTATGTAGTACCGTCAATATCGGCCAAGTCATAGTTAGCAGGAACTAATGCATCTTGATAAGGGTTTACTGATTCCTGTGTTTGTAATAATCTCATTTAATTCTCCATTTATAATTATAAGGCTCGCCCAGAGAAGAGGACGATGCGAACAAGAAACGCATAAGAGGTAGAGCGAGCCTCACGTTAATTCCATTGATAGTCAGGTGTTGTCACCCAGTAATCCTCTGGTATTTCAATTAGTGCTATTATCATCCAATAACATTAATAGCTTTTAGTGAAGTTAATAGCGCATTTAATTTCGTTCTAATCTCGTCAACATCAGCTAAAATCTCAGTATTATTAGCATCAGCAACAGTAGCAGTAGCAGCAGCAGCAACAGCAACTGCATCTCCTTCAACAGCAGTATAGGCAGTACCTGCGGCTATTCCTTGCAAAGTATCTACTTGCTCAGCTGTTAATACTGCGTCTGTTTTTTTAGCTAAGAAAAATTTATCATTTGCCATGGTTTATCCTTTCGTTTAAGTTAAAAATCCCCCTCCCGAAGGAGAGGGATTAATTAATCGTTATTTACAGCCAAACTGCGTGAGTTTCAGGAGCACCGAACTCAAAGCCAATATCACCTTGAATTAAATCTACTCTATAATCTTCACCAGAGTTACTTACTGTTTTAACACCAGGATAAACAGTCACGTCTCGATTTACACCGTTACCAACTAATGGTCTAATTGCACAAGCACTCATGTTTGCAGCAATCATTTTAACATGTGTTTGATCTAAGTGAATGTCTCTAACAAGTTTAATAGTTGTGCCATCAACATCGAATGAACGATATTTAACACCAGCCATTTTACCTGTACCTGAGAACTGAACATTGTAGTTAGCACTAATTTCAGCGTTATTCTTCATGAATCCACCTAATTTAGCATGCCAATTCCATACTTGAGTATTACAGAAGTATACATTGGATTGCTTACCACCTACTTGGAATCTAGGATCATTTAATGCAGACATCTGTTCCATGTAGTCATCTACAGTATGTTGAGCACTCCATGTAAATGAATTACCATTATTAAGGATAAAGTTTACAATACCTTCAGTATATGTAATCCCGTCATCATCTGTAAACTGCTCACCAAAGTAACCTGCTTGACCAATTTCCCATGTCATTTCAGTCATCTTATCTTGCCATTCTTCTTTCCATGGATTTTGACCAAACTTAAGTTTAGTTGCCATCGCACGACCAGACATCATAGCAGTCTTTTTAAAGATCTGAGTTTGACCATAATCGGTTGAAAAAGGTTGTTGTCTCCAAGTATCTCCATAACCACTTAATTCATGATATGCAGAACCTGAGATATAACATCTCATTGGCTCTAATCTTTGAGCAATAGAATCAACTTCAGTCGCCCCTGGGTCTACATTAAGCAATGTTTGACTTGTTACGGTTGTGTTCGTAATGGAAGATGGGTATTTAACACTTGTATCGCCCGAGTCTTTAACCATTTTAAGAAGTAATTCTACCCCATGAGCAACAACGCCTTCTGTTACTGTGTTAGATATTGTAGTATTAGTTTTCCATTCCCAACCTTGAACATCTAAAATTCTTGCTAAAACATATCCCTTTGTAGATCCAAGATTAGATGAATCTGTAACAGGTATGCGAATAACTTGATTTTTTAAGAACCAGGTAGGCTTAGTTAAATAAGCACCTAATTTTGAGTTATTAGCGGTATTCCCAATTTTATTTGTAATATTACCATGGATTTTATAATCACCTGCCATTAACACTGAGAATGTAGGGCTACTTGAAGCGTCAGTAGGAACCGTGGTTCCGTTGAAAGCACTAAAAGAAGCTAGCATTTCTGCTAACGCAGCATCACCCCATTCCTTATTTACAGACTCACCGTCAGTAAGGTTGTCGGCATCGGCCCCAGTACCTGTTAAAGATGAACTTGATAATGCACTAGCATCTGGGTCTGTAGCAATTACATAACCATATCGTTTGAATGATGCTAAATTTCTTTTAACAGCATATTCAAACTTAAAGTCATCAGCTGGTTTCTTTTTGAATTTAGTTAATAAGTGAACAAAAGGATCTCTCGCAAATGAGAGATTTGTGTAAGTATTTCCAAAATTATAATTACGTCCTAAATCACCTAAGCTAGGGGAAGTTCTAGTTCCACCTCTTTGGTTTATATTATCTACTTCATAATTATTGCTGCCCCACGGTTGTGGTTGTGTAGGGCGTTCAATTGTATGCGGTACTCCAGGAGTAACTGGTCCTTGATTTCCAGCTCCTTGGGTTATTCCATCATAATCAGCCATTTATAGCCTCACTTTCATTTAATGTTCTGAGGCTTGGAAATTTTAAATTTTTATTCCAGCTCTAGAACGGGTTATCATCATCTTGAAACTGATCTCCAAACATCGTGTTGAAGAACTGTTCCTCACTAGTCAGTCCTTGACCAGCGTTATTTGCTCCACCTATACTGGTGGGAATGTTCCGAACGGCTTGCATCTGATTCATCATGTCATTTCTAGTAGACTGCTGAACATTCTGGTTCACTTGCTGTCTATTTAAAACATAATCCATATCATCATACGTTAAAGGCTTTTGACGACCTCTTTCTTCAAGCTCTTGCATCTGGGCTTCATTATAACCTTTTTTCTGCATAAACATTTGTCGTTCACGCATTTTAAGTTGATGTTGCTGCATTTGCATTGCTCTTTGCCGTTCTTGCTGTAAAGTTGTATCAACAATTGTTTGAGCTTTCTTCTCAACCATTCTGTTTAACAATTTGCCACTATCTGATTCTGGATCTTTAGATGCATCGTCCATGTCAAACATGAAGTCTTCACCTAAGTTAAGTTCCTCTTGAACTGTCTTAGGAACTTCTCCACCATTTTTCAAATAGTCCTGCAATAAGTCTACAGCACCTGAATCTTCTTTTAAGAAGTTTATAACAGACTTGAAAGGTTGGAGTTCGTCGTTCTCGGCTTTCAATTTCCTAGCTTCATTTGAAGAATCATTGTAACGCTTTTGCCAATTAATATTAGCATTAGCATTGTTTTCATTCCCTTGTTGTCCAGCTGCATCGGGGATCGCTTGCTGCGATGTTACCTGTTCTGGCGCCGGAGTGGGTTGCTCCGTGTGTTCTACTGTTCCGAGCTGATTATCAAGTGCATTGAAAAAATCGTCGGAGTTAGATAGATCGGGGCCTTCGAAAGGGTTGCCGTCTACCACTGTTTCTTTAGTAGTCATAAATTCTCAATTTTAATTTTAAAAATTACTCAGTTACGAGCTTTTATAATCTATAAATCTTTAACATTACGCTGCAAATCTTTTTTTACATTTTCTACTTCCATAGCTAATTCTCTAGTTTTAATGTTTTTTTCATTAGCCATCATGCCTTGAAGTAGCTTATGTTTCTGCTCTGATTCCATAGAAGTCTTGCCGAGAGAGCTCTGTACTTGCTCTTTCTTTTTATTAATCTCCATTTCAGCCTGCATAACTTTTCCTTTAATGCCAGCTTGAACAAGTTGTCTTTCAAGAGTCTCAATAGTACCTTCTTTATCTTTAACTGCTTCAGTTAATTGAGATACTTGACCTGATAGCTGTGAATATAAAGACTTACGCTTCATAATCTGATCTTTATTTCTAATATCTGTTTCAGCTAATACAGCAATATCGTCTACAACTCCTTGAGCTAAGAGCTCTTTTAACTCTGCTAAATAGGCCCATCTATTAATAGGAAGGGTAGAACCTGATATTACTCTAACATCAAACTTAGCTGCAGAGTAATCTTTCCATTTTCCTATGGCTTGCCCTAAGTCATTATAGATAGGAACATTTATTTCAACATGACGCTCTTCTTGTATTGCACTAGGCTGGACTATTCTGAATACCTTATTAGCAGTATAAATAGATTGAGAGTATTGCTTTACTACTTCACCTAATTGCTTTAATGCTGGCTCAATACAGTTTTTCATCCAATACTTAATTCTTCGTGTACCATATTCATCCATAGCAAGCATGCCTCTGAATGTATCATGCTGCTGCTGAGTATCTCCCTGCATCGAGGAATAAATTCCTGCAAGATATTCCATATCTCCTTTGCCTTGTTGCACAAGGCCAAAGAATGCATTAGGTAATGGCATAGGTTGTACTGGTGTTGGAGGCTGGTGGCCTGGTCTGTATTTCAACATAGCTCCAGGAGAGGAGGAATATTTTTCCCACTCATCTTCTTCTATAGCTCCTTCTTCATATAACCATCTTAATGAAGATCCTAATGAAGCATTGTGTACCATTAACTGATGAGCTTTATTTAATTCTCTTTGCTTGCCAATTAAAGGTGATACTGCGCTCATTGAATATGGTGTGCCTGTCCATTTATAGTGAAAAGGAACGATAGGGTACTCTGTTATTCTCTCGTTTAAAATCTTTTCGTAAAGAAGAATGTCAGAAACTACACATGTTTGTTTAATTCGAGTAGTATGGTAAGGGACTGCATTTATGATATTTTTAGCAAATTCTTTATTTTGCTTTAATACTTCAAATTCTTTTTTTGAAACAACATTATTCTCCGTCTTAGAGGTTGCTTCCTGGATCTTAGCCATTGCTTCTTGCCGGGCTCCTTGGAGCTGAGTATCCATTTCATCTTTAGCATTTCTTATTTCTAACTCTGCTCGCTGTGGGAGCATCTCTCCGGACTGCACTGCTTTTTGTATTGAATCCTGAGTCTCTATAAATTTAACCTCCATTTCGGCTTTGAGCGCGGCCATTTGCTTTTCAAGCTGTTGCTGTATTTGTTTTAGCTGCTCTGGAGATGGAGGTATTCTATAAAATACTGATACAAAGGGAACTTTAATCTTTTCAAACATTTCATAAAGCTCAACCATCATTTCTGTCTGTCTATCATCATCTAGACTAGCAGGATCATCTGTATCAAATATAGTGAAATCTTTTTGTTCTGAATCTTTAGGTTTAACAGAGTAATCATATTCTGCATAATTCATGCTAGAAGCTTTATTTATCTTATTCTCCATACCTGGGAATAAAGACTTTACATGAGATTTAGGTAATACCTTCCTAATCATTATATAAGAGGCGTCTTTAAAAAGGATATCTCTGGATTTAGGGTCTACATATAAATCAAATGGATGGGGCTGTATAAGCCTTACTTCGCCTAACCCTCTATCTGCATCAGGGTCCACTGTTACTTGAAGGTAGCCTACTGATTTATTAATTGAGTCATTAATACAATTTGATAGTAACGTTGATCCATGAGACTCATTCCATATATAATCAGCTATATCTGAAAAGACAGCAGCTACATCTGCATCCGATCCATCTGTTCCAATAGCTTGCCATCTTGGGCCATTAGCTGTTGCATAAAAGTTTAGCATTTCTACAATAGGGGTTAATCTATTAATAGTGTATGTAGGCATCCCTGCCTCTTGTAATGCTGTTTTTTCTGCACGAGTTAATTGATTATCATTAGCAAAGTCTTCACCTTTTTGATTAACAATTTGCCATTGTATCCTCGTGCCATTATTAACTGTATTAAATATTTCTCTAATTCTATCTGCTGCTTTTTTTCTTGCCATTGCTACACACCTTTTTTAAGTTTTAGGAATATCACTTCTTAAAGCTGCTTCCCGAAGGCAGCGCTAAAGTTATCCTGCTCTTGCGTACCCTTTAAATAAGCAGCTTCTGCTTGCCTTCTTGTTGAATAACTATCTCCAAAGTTCATTAAATTCTTATAAGCCTCGTCCCAATTGCCTTTAGTGACTTGCCTCCAAAAACCCGGAGTAGCTTCTTCTAAATTCGCTCCATATTGAAAAGCCACAGAAGCCAGAACTGTCTGCTGTCTTGAGGTTAAGTCGAAAAAATTAGCACCATCTGTAGAATTTGAATACCTTCTTCTAAGACCTCCTAAAGTTTTAGCATGGGTATACCTATCTACTTCTGCAATTTGCTCAGCGTTGAGAAATGGAGCTTTGCTGCTATTCAATACTTTTAAAGCATTCTCTCCTGTCACTCCTACATAAGGAGATAATAAACTTACCACATCACCAGAAAGACCGGAATTAGAGAGCTCTTCTATAGACATCTGCCCTACATCAAACCCAGTAGCTATTGTTAATCCACTTTTGCCAATAACCTTTCCATCTCTATCAGTAGGGATGTAGCCTGCAGCCCGAGCCCCTCCTTCACGATCACTTATAAAACTCCAGTCTATCTTATTTTCATTGCTACTCATTTATCTACTTAAACCTTCCAAAGATTCTATTAAATAAACCTTCTTCTTCAGTTTCTGCAGGTACAGGTTTATTCCATTCATTTGCAGACTTTATATCTAAACGAGTGACATATGGGTCCTGCCCTGAAGCTATAAAATTTTTCCAAGAATGCATTCCTTTGTCGCTTGACATCTGCATGTCTTTTGAACTTCCTATTGCTTCATAAAAACTACCATTATACTCGTATAGTTGTTTATTATGAAAAACATTTCCTTCCTGACTAAATGCTTGTTTTAAAAATGAATTTGTGTTTTTTAAAGTTTTCTCACTCATGCTATTACCCAATCTTTTGCTTTACGCTTTTTCTTAGTATAGTTACCATCATTCTCTGTAAGATTCTTTGGAGGATATGCAAACTTACATGCGTAGGCAAGCCCATCAATTGCATCATCATGTGCCATCCTTGGTCCAAATGTTATAATCTCCCTCTGTAAAGAGTAATGAGTTTTCTTAATATGTATTTGCCCAACGGCAAATCTCTGAGCAAGGATCTCTTGGATCCTGTCTCGTTTTGATTGTCTATTCCCAGGTTTCTCTTCTCTCCACCTAAGACTAAAATCGTTCCTTCTAAGGCTCTCTGCTCTAATGGCTTGGAAGAGCGGCTTTGACATTGTTGTGTCTTCAACTGTGAAAACTGTGGGATGATAGATTCTATTTGTTTCGTACATATAATCAACGATCCCTTTTTTATCCGAACCGGGGATACCAAGGACAGGCAAAGAGCGCTTACGTATATAATCAAGCACATAAATGTTATTATCCATATCCACGGCAACAGTAATAATAACGCTAAAGTCACTATCTCTCCTTATCGAATCGGTAGCTGGGTCAACACCTGAGAAAGTATACACAGGCTTAGCATGACCATCAATAACAATATAACTAACTCCGGACTCTTCGTCATATCTGTAATCACCATCCCAATGTTTGATATGTGCTCTCGTAAATATTGCGTCATCTTCGCTTTGTACCTCCATAAGGTATTCTTGATAGAATTTTTGAGGTCTATTACTGTCTGCATAAAATTTCTTCTTTCTGTCTAGTTCTTCTTTAGGGAACCATGAAGGCCATAAAATAGTTCCTTTTTCATCAATTGCTTTTCTATAAAACATATCCCAGCTAAAAGGCTTCTTCTTACTTATAGACTCTTCATAGCCCATTATAAGATTGTTAACAAACGAATCAAAATGTACAGGAGTACCATTGATACGCAAGCGGCCATCAGCAGGTTCAAGAGCAGGGAACACAACAGCAGTAACCAAAGTAGAGTTTTTATCCCTCGCTTCAGGAGTAATAGTGTTGTTCTCATCTTCAAAATCATCCAAGACCACAAGGTCGTATCTCTTGTGAAGTTTTGCTCCTCCACGGATACCTGAGATATTTGATCTTGAGATGAGTTTAGACCCATCAAAAGTCTCGATGTCTTGCTCTGTCCACTTTTTGCCCTTTATAGTGCCAAAATAGTATTTTATCTTTTCATTGTACTCTAAGTGATGTTTAACATAATCCATGTTACCTACAGCTAGTTTCTGAGTTGCTGATACCCAGCCATAGAAGTAAGGGCCCTGTTTGTCTGTAAAGCCCCATTCTTTTGCTTTTCCAGAGAATGCTAAATCTCTTACTATATCTGCCTTCGTAAATACAGTTTTGCCATGTCCTCTGGACATTACTACAGCTAACTGTCTTATAGACTTATCATCTATCTTATCTGCTAATTCATAATGGAAAGGAGGAGTTTCACTACGCATGAAATCTTCTGGTAAAAAAAGCTTGCCAAAAGATATTACATCGTTAAATGCTTGTTTAAGTAGCGCTTCTTCCTTAGAAACGTTATGAAAGTTTACGTTTGCCATATATTTTCAGTTAAAATAGAGTATTAACTTAACATTTTTAACTGTTTTAAGGCAATAAAAGAATTTTATTTATTTATCGAGTATATTGAGGCCCAAAAATAGTTTTAAACATGTCTTCTTCGCGACTTTCCTTTGAAGGCTTATCTGTAACAACTCCAGCGGCTTCATCAATTATCTTCTGAGCTGCCTCCATATTATCTACTCCCAGAAGAATAGGTATTGCACCTATCATTCCGTTTAGAGTTACTTCAAACCCTTGATAGTTAACACCTCTTCCGGTAGGAGTCATACTGAAATCAAACTTTGCTGCTTTGGTAACTTCTTTACCTTGAATGTCAGCTTCTAGCTTTTTTAAGTAGTCGAAAACATCTTTTCCGGGGATATTTGAGTTATTTGATAACTTTGATAGAGTTGAGTGAGTAGCAACTCCTGAGTATTGACCCTTCTTAAGCTGCTTAAACCCGGTTATTTCTCGACCAAACAACTTCCCTTTTGCTAGGCCTTTTAAAAATAAATGAAGAGAGTCAAAAGTCATTTGACCTTCTTTAACTTTTATGCCTTTAGGTAGTGTTTTTATTACTGATATTAAGCTTTGTATAACCTCTCTAGGGCTTCCATCATTCTGGTACATATATATATTTTTTAACATAAGACCATCGCCTTCTCTATATAGGTTAAAGGCTAGATTTGGAGCCTCATGAGATAATACCTCCCCATTGCTATTAACCTTCTTATATCCCGGGAGCTCTATAGTTACCGTTGCTTTTCCGAGAGAGGTTTTCTCAAAAGATATCCCTAATGGATGATGGCTCTTAGATGAAGACGTGAACTTCATATTAATCTTCTCTTTTGCCGGCATCTTGTCGAAAAAATCTAGACTAAACTGAGTTTCATCTAAAGTCGGTTTAGTTACACTCCTTATTAGATCGTTGTATTCAGAAGTATTAGGAGAAATTTCTTTCAGCTCCAATTTATGGTCTCTTATAGTCTTAAGATAATAAGCCTCATGCCTGCGCGAGACAGCTATCTCATCGGAGAGTCGCATTTTCTCTGCGACATCACTGACGTTGCCTTGGGACAGCTCAAGCTCAGCTATTTTTTTCCTTACACGCGTTAAGTCATCTTCAAGAGAGAATAAGTTGCCAGGTAGAGATTCTTGTCTTAAGGCATGGCTTCTCCCACGCTCGGCTATTGTGTAGCGGGACTGAAACGCTCCTGCTTGAAGCTCAGGGGAACCATCACTGTTAAAAAGGACGCGCCTATTTTTCGCAATATTTGTCGCATTAGTAGGGGGGGTTACATTTGTAGGCCCTTTTACAGCTTTTTTTACCTTATTAGTCCCTTTTGCAATCTTTTTCGACTTAGTAAGGAAATCGACTGCTACCCCTCCAAGGCCCATTGTAGCTACATCAATAGGGCTATATTTACCCTTATCGTCAACAGCCCCTACTCCTGGAAGAAATCCAGTTAGTGTTTCAACATTAGGGATATAATTATCCCAAGGGGTTGTTGGTAAGATATCATCAATTTGCCTAGCGATTATACCTACTCCTTCACCTATTTCTGAGAAAACAGGTATGTCATATTTAGGGGTTAGCCCCTTATCTGCAAGCTCTATTAATGTCTCTCCTATTTCTTCCCTCTTAGCCGGAGACAGCTTTTTTGTGTTATATGGGCCAGTCATAATTACTCCTTTAATTCCATTACTTCTTGGACTGCTTCTATACTTTCGGGTTTAAATCCTTTAAAGCCTACTACTGCAACACCTGATTGCTTAGTACCTTTGTCTTCTATTTCTAATATATCAACTAGTTTACAGAAGGCTTTTAGCTTTTCTCCTTCTTGCCTAGCTGTTAATGCTATGTCGCGTATACCTCTTAGTACAAAGTCTTCATTAATACCAAGTTCTCGTAATACGGGTTTTATTTCTTCTTTCACAGACTTCTTAATCCTTTCTGTTTTAAGTAACAACATAGCCTTTTGCTCTGCATACTTAGGGTTTTCTGTCTTATATGCCATCATGTATGCTTTTACAGCATCAACACCCTGTGATACATACAGGGAAAATAGTTCCTCCCTACCGTTAGTTTTTTCCCTATCAAATAACTGCTTAGAAGAAGTCTTGCTTCCTCCAAAACTATAAATGTTATGCCTTTTAACTGTATCTAACTTAGCCGACTCCGATACCATGAATGTTCCTGTGCAGGTACCAATGTAAGATCTAGCATGTCGTTTATGCTTCCTATGTGGCTTCATTTTGTTGTGTCGTAAAATTTGTATATAACAGCCGTCATCCGCTAACACCCAGTCATTTAACTGACCCTCTCTCCAGTTAGCTTTGTAAATAAAGTTATTCGGGAGTTCATCAGCATCTTCATATACAATATGCTGTATGCCTTTAATGCTATATGTTCTCATAAATTATGTTCTCCAATAAGATATTGCACTTACAATATCTTAAATACTCCGATAAGTCATTACAATAGTACACCGTACTATTATAATAACTTAAGATTTCCGATTAGATGTAAAAAGCCCATTAGAGTAAATTTCACTCTTTTGGGAAGTTTCAAGTAATGTTAGAAACAATTCTCTATTTTTTATAGGCTTACGATCCTAGACTTTACTACGATTCAAAGAAGTTTGGTTTAGTAGATTACCCCTCTCTGACGCCCTGCGAGCCCTTGATATTGGCTGTTTAACTATTAACTGACAAGGCTGTTTTGGAGATTCCCAATGGGCATAACTTACAAAAGCTAAAAGTAAAAAACCAAGTAGCAAAAATGACTTTCAAAAATTGCCGGATTTTAATGCGTGGTCTTATTTCCTTATGTACCCCCATGTAATGGGGTTTTCACTAACGTTTTTTAGTTATTTTTCATTTTATATTATTTTTCATATTAAATAGGAGAATATATGGAATTAATGTGTCAAGTCTCCAAAACACTATCTGAGGGTGAGAATCTCACCGAGATAAGACGTTGGGACGGGGCTGTAACAGCAAGGCTCTATCAAATAGCGATGAGCATAGGATCTAGCAATAGTAAGCTGCAAGAGGTCATGACAGTCCGTGCAGTGGTTAAATTATCTCTGAATAGGTTGACGGCCCTTGGGCTGGACAAGCTCGATGAGGTCAACACTATCCTTAATTCTGTTAAAGATAGTGTGAAGGAGTATAAGACGTACTACAATAAGATCTAGTACGTCGTTCTATACTGTGTTTTGGGGGGAGCAGGTGATAGAGTTCTCCCCTTAGACCTTCTTAGTTTATTAGTTATTGTATGTACTTTCTCGCCTTATAGCACGAAAAGTATGTTATAATAAATATGATAAACACAACATATCACCTGCAACGACCTCAGTAAGTCGTTAAACTGCTGATCCCTGTGGTTCACGGGTAAATTCCTTAAGGTTTAAATGTACCGCTATGTAAATAGTATGGAATAGAACAAGGTATCATCCTCTTTGAGTTTAGGCTCATTAGGTATGGAATTAATTGATACCAACAGTAATGTGCCAGCATTACTATTCTTTCTTTCTATAAAGAGAGTATATACTTTACGGGAAAAGTAAAAACCCCTGTATGTACTCTCTAAATTTTCCTCCATATTCTGAATGGGGGGGGGCAATAAAGATTATTCAGAGCATAACAAAAAGAGGAGAATAAATGAAGTTAGATAAAAAGCATTTAATGGAGCGTAAAGTAGCGCTCATTAAGGTTGAAATAAGCCAATTAAAGCATAAGATGAATCAATTGAAGCTTAAGTATAAAAAGGTTCAAAAAGATTATTGGAACAAGGTTGATAACAAAATAAAGAGGAGATAGTACAATGGTTATAGACCACAAAAATCTGCTATACGATCAGGAAAATAAATATACAAAATACACGAAAGTGTTGTGGTGTCCACAGCACGACATGAATATCGCACAAGAACTAGAATTAACATCTAATTTAGAAATTAATGTTGATATTAGGTTCCTAAACGAAGTAGACAATTCTTTATACAAAGAGCTATGTAATTGTCCAGCGGACAGAAAAATACTAAGATTACTAGCTAAGGAATTGGCAGATCATTGCCTAGACTTTAGTAAAGTAATAATGCCTATAGGCAGCCCTGCTTTTCAATATGAGTTTGGAAAAACAGTAAACTCAGACACAAAAATAATATTTGCTCACAGTGAACGAGTGAGTGAGGAAATAAAACAAGCTGATGGAAGTATAAAGAAAATTAGCGTGTTTGAGCACATTAAATTCTTTTAATTAATAAGGTGGGTGGCGTGGCTTTGGGGCGCAATTTTTAATACTACTGAAGTAAGAGTATAGTGGTTCAAATCCACATAGTATTACAATTATATGTTATCTTAAGCATTGTTTGGCCAAATGATGATTAAGATGAAGTGTGAGCCTGAGAACAATC
>Ga0114934_10001925_pt1 | contig 13418 bp, 17 predicted proteins | sample 4SBtaG_2_FD_99695 | JGI IMG/M metagenome (GOLD analysis project Ga0114934, IMG submission 99695) | Deep subsurface microbial communities from Kolumbo volcano to uncover new lineages of life (NeLLi) - 4SBTROV10_white metaG | ecosystem: Environmental > Aquatic > Marine > Volcanic ... | reverse complement strand
GCTTGAGTCCACCCAGGCAGTCACTAGAATGGTGAGTTGGGTTCAGGCATCCACCGTCACCATCGGCGGCAATCGGGCATGGAATTGGATGCAGGGGCCCCCCCTAAATTCATGAATACCCCCCCCTCCAAAGATGGTCGCGACAGTCGAGGTCAGTTTTCGAAAGGCAACAAGGCCAGTCGCGGCAACCCTCACGCTAGGCGCGTTGGTGAGCTTCGTAGCGCCTTGCTCGGAGCCGTTTCCCCTGAGGACCTCATGGCAATCGTCGCCAAGCTGGTGGACCTGGCCAAACAGGGAGACATCCCGGCGGCGAAGGAGATCCTGACCCGCACGCTCGGCAAGCCACATGAGCATGACCTGCTGGAACGCCTCGAGAGGCTAGAGCTGGCTGTGACCCGCAAGGTGGCCGTATGAACATCGAGCGCAGGCTGAACGGCCTGGAAGACCAGATTGAACCCAAGGGCAGGAGCAAGCCATGTGGGGCGTGTGGCGGCATCCATCGCGATAGCCCGCGCCTAGCCGTGGTCCAGAGCATGGACGAGCTAGGCAAGTGCCAGGAGTGCGGACGGCGGCTGGATCCAAATGGCCGTCCCTTCGGCTATCGAGGGGTTGGCGGGGTTGTGCACCAGAAGGTGCTGGTTCTGACAGGGGGCTACTTGGGGATCACGTAGCCGTGGACAGTGGACTCTGTCGCTGTCGAGGAGCCCATGTCCGCGCGGATCACTGTGCCCTCATCAACCACGATCCCAGGTACTGGTAGAGCCGGCCCCTCACCCTCTCTCGCCAGGACGTAGAAGCCGTTACCTTCATTAACGTGAAGTTTCGCGTCCTGGCTTGAGTTGTTCATGATCGACGTGACCAACGCAAAGTGCCCGGCTGGGACTGTGTAGTCCTGGTCCGTATAGATGCCCGTGGCAGGGTCGTATCCTCGGCGCGCCATCCAAACTCCGCTCGGCACCCAGCCAGGAACCCCAAGCGGATTGTGGACGACGACCCTTGGCGTGCCGACCGTGCTTTGACCTGACAGAATCGCAACGAGCCCGACCAAGCCGAGCGTGACCAGAATTGTGGGAATGTGGAGGTTCTTCATCCCGACATGCAACGGCAAAGGTACCTGACGCGCAACCAACCGCCGCTTTGGGGACCTGTGGGGCCCATCCAAGCTTGCCCGTGCCAGCACTCATCACCCACACTACCAGCAACTCTCTTGCACGGAATCGGGCCTTCGATCAAGATCGGGTCAGGTCCAATGACACGAAAGCCCCACCCCCCAGGCACGCTTCTATTAGGCCAGCATTTTTGCCTAGAGCGGTGCCCACACTGCGAGACCGACCGGCCGACGCTGGAACTGAAGGCAACGATTGGCACCCGCTTTCGGGACTTTCCCACGGCATGGTGTTTTTACTCCTGCAACCGATGTGGCGGGGTGGTCACGGGTTGGGGCGAAACGTGGTTCGACAGTGGGGACCGTCCAAACCTGATAGATGTTGAGGCGAGAGGTTTCTTCCCGGCAGGGCGCAGTGTTTCCCCTTTGCTTCCAGAGTCCGCACGCCACTACCTTGTTCAGGCCCAGCAGACGCTTCGGCAACCCGACGGTTGCCTAGCTCTTTGTGCAAACGCGGTTGATGCAATGCTCAGTGAGGTTGGGTACCCGCCGGTAAAAGACACCTCACTCTTCCAACGCATCGAGACGGCCGCGGGAGATGGTGCCCTGACGCGGGCCATGGCCGAATGGGCACACACGGTTCGCCTTGTCGCGAACGATGTGCGGCATCCCGATCTAGAGTCTTCGCGTCCAACAGCGAAAGATGCCGCGAGAGGGGTCGACTTCGTTGAGGCGCTTGGTGAATACCTCTTCGTCTTGCCTTCACGCGTATCAATGGGGCTCATGTCCAAGCCAACCGACCTCCCTGTTGGTCGCGCCACTGCAGGAGACACGGAGGATGAACCTGAGTCGTGAGGGTGCTTTCGTGCGTTAGTAGTCCGGTCCCACCGAGGGCAACCCACCACGTCGGAAGTTAAGGGCCGCCGACTCTAGCTAACCCGGCTGCCTGAGGACCACCTACTCTCGGGCTGCCTAACACCGCCCAATTGCGCGAGCACTAACCTTGATGGGGCTCACACAGAGGTGCCAGCAGCTAAGTCAAGAGACGTCGACCTCGCCGATTTCTTGTCCTCACCGTCTGGGAGGCCTCCAAGGAGTTGGTCAAAAACCTCGCGAGTCCGTCGATTCTGATCCTCGATGAACGCCCGTCGCTCCTTGATCACAAAGGTGTACGAACTCTTGAGCCTGTCGAGCCTTTCTTGAATACCTAGCCAATCTACCATCTCATCTAACTGGCGAGAGACTCTCTGTCCACGTGCAACTTGCTCCGTGGTCATCAACGATAGCAATGCGTTCCTGGGCCGCTCGCTGCCCGCTACGTTAAACCAAACATATGCCTGAATGTAATCCTGAGGCACGCCAAGCCCATCTCTGTACATTTCACCAAGTTTGATTTGGGCTTCCAGGTTGCCGAGAATTGCGGCAACCCTGTATTCCTTGATCGCCCTGCCGTAGGAGGCTCGTCCAACTAATTGTGGACTCTCGCGGCGTGCCCCTTTCATGTATAGATCCCCAGCCTTCTTGGCAGATGTCTCATGTCCATAGTAGGAAGCTCTCTCATAGTACCTGAGAGCTTTGCCGTAGTCGACCGGAACCAACCCTTGCGCGTCATACCTCTTGATTCCCTCCGGGGAAAATACAAAGTGTGTATACTCACCCGTTTCGTACAACCTAGCGAGGGTGGCAATCGCAGAAACATCAGCCGAGGTGGCGCTATTCAGCAGGGAGATGCCCTGTTCGACATCTCGAGGGACTTGTTCTCCCGCCAAGTACATCTCCCCCAGTCTCGTCATCGCGAGGTAACCATCTCGGTCACGAGTCTCAGCAGCTACGCGATACCACTTCAGGGCTTCTTTGAAGCTGAGGGGCACCCTTAGGCCAGACTCGTATGACTCACCGAGCCACCTTGCACCAAGTGAATTTCCCTGCTCTGCAGAAAGGCGGAGCAGTGCGATTCCTTTCGCTCCCCCAAGTCTCCCCCCCAACTGTGCCTGCGCCGGTGCATACCCCTGATCCGCCGACAGGCGCAGCAGGGACCCAGCCTCACTATAGTTTGTTGCAAGGCCCCTCCCCTCATAATACATCATGCTCAGATGGAATTGAGCTTGCGCGTCTCCTTGACTGGCGGCCAGTTTGAACCACTTGGCGGCTTCATTGAAGTCCGGCTCAAAGAGGTCGGCGGGAGATCCTCCAGTGTAGTACCTGTACGCTAGGCGTCTCTGAGCATGGACATCACCCTCTTGTGCCTCGCTGAGGAGTGTCTTTTTTTGATGAGCCCTCCCGCCCTCATCGGGGTGCTGTGCATCCTCAGATTGGGGTTTACCTCCCTGTGCTCTAGCAGGAAGGCAGAGAACAGTCGGGGCCAAGCAAAGAAGGACGGCGGAAACATTCATTTCCAAATTCTACCAATTCCAAACCTCAGCGGAGACGTTGCGCTGGCGGGACTCATCAGGGTTGCTTGCGCATGAGCTCAGGCATCTCCTCAGGCATCGACCAGGTAGCCGAGTAGAACGCCAGACTTGCCAGAGCCCGACACGTCCACAACATCCCCTCCGACGGCTGCCAGTCCGAATGGTACGCGACAAATCCCACCATTGACCCCATACGCATCTCCTGACAAGGCCAGCCCACCGTTGATTGTCATTGCGACCTGCTGATCATCGATGTGTTCCGTGCCGAGCGCAGTAACTACGAGGGTGCGCCCAGTTGGCACTGTGAACGGAGTGCCTTCACGAATGCGCACCGCATCACGCGCATGCGGAGCCATCTCCAGCGTGGGCGTTTCAAGCACGCGAACAGACACGAACCGATTGGCAACATGCTGGGCAGACAGCACTCCGGCGAGTAGGACGACACCTGCGCCAATGAGGGCAGACATGGGGTGGAGGTTGAGATTTCTCATGCCCCATTAGGCGGGGGCCCCCCTGAAAGCGCCACATGGCCCCCCCGTAGGAAAGCTGGGTGGCGGTCCTGACGCGATTTGGAAGGATGAGTGGATGAAGACTCCCACTCACTGCCTGGTCTTAGTTGGCCTTGCCACCTCTGCCGTCTCGAACACAATCGGCCAGGATTTTGGGCCCCCCCAGGTGATCTCACAGGCCGCAAATGGAGCGCGCTCCGTGTACGCAGCCGACTTGGACGGTGACGGGGATCAGGACGTGCTCTCTGCCTCGTGGTACGCAGCCAAAATCGCGTGGCACGAGAACCTAGGTGGCGGTTCTATCGGCCCTGAGCAGATCATCTCAACGGACGCAGTAAACGCTACGTCGGTCTACGCACAGGATTTGGACGGCGATGGTGACGTTGATGTGCTGTCATCGTCCGCGTCTGACGACAAGGCCGCGTGGTACGAGAATGTAGGGAAGGGGAATGGGGTAAACGGAGGTAGTTTCGGACCGCAGCGCATCGTGAACAGTCCTGGAAGTGACTGGGCATGGACCATTCATTCCACGGACCTCACAGGGGACGGAGCCCCTGACATTGTCCTGGGATCGATGCTGAGTTCTGATGTTTCTTGGTTTCAGAATCTGGGAGGTGGAACTTTCGGGACCAAGCAACTCGTCGCGACGGGCAACCAACCTGCCCGATCCGTCTGCGGGAGCGACCTAGATGGTGACGGAGATACGGACCTGCTCGTAGGGCACGTACCGGGAAGCGGAGGATACGGGTCGGTTGTTTGGTACGAAAACGTGGGCCAAGGCAACGGCGTGAATGGCGGCACATTCGGGCCGGACCAGCACCTGGCTACTGTGGCCAGTCCCCGTTCGGTGTACGCAGCCGACTTGGATGGTGACGGGGATGCGGATGCTCTATCTGTTGAATGGGGGAACGGGACAGTCATCTGGTTCGAGAACGTGGGAAATGGAAATGGTGTAGGTGGAGGTGCTTTTGGCCCAATGCAGAGGATCACCTCATCCGCCGCGGGAGCAAGCTCTGTCTACGCGAGTGATCTAGACGGAGACGGTGATTTTGACGTGTTATCGGCATCGAGGGACGACGACAAGATTGCGTGGTACGAAAACGTTGGTTTGGGCAACGGCGTGAACGGGGGGACATTTGGCCCGCAACGAATCATCACGACCACCACTGACTGGGCGCTCTCCGTTCACGCCACAGATCTCAATGGGGATGGTTATGCCGATGTTCTCTCGGCGTCTAAGGACGACGACAAGATCGCCTGGTACGAGAGTCTCTTGGGTGCCGATTGCAACGGAAACGGCATCCCTGACAAGCAGGACATCGCCGACGGAACAAGTGCAGATTGCAACGGGAATGGAATTCCTGATGAGTGCGACATCGCCGACGACCCGAGTTTGGACTGTGATCTTGACGGCGTGCTGGACAGCTGTCAGCTCCTCTCCAACCCTTCCCTAGACTGTGACGGGGACGGCATTCTAGATACTTGCCAGATCGCAGGTGACCCTAGCTTAGACCAGGACGGCGATGGGGTGCTCGACAGCTGTCAATGTGCCTTTGCTAACTTCTGTCTCTCAACAGGCAACTCGACCGGGCTTTCGGCCACAATTGGATGGTCGGGGTCCGCTAGCATCTCTGCCAACGACCTCACGCTCACAGCGAGCGACCTGCCCCCGTTCCAGTTTGGCATCTTCTTCTACGGTGCCGACGAGTGGCTCAACATCATGGGCGATGGAGTGCTGTGTATCTCGCCGCCCCTGTACCGCATCAAGACAGTCGTAACCACGGGGGCGTCTGGCACTGCTGCCCTTGCTGTGGACTACAACACTCAGCCGTTTGCTTCAGGTGCAGGACAGGTACTGACCTTCTCGACGTGGCGCTTTCAGCTCTGGTACCGGGATCCCACCGGTGGACCTGCTGGATCGAATACGACAGATGGGTTGATGATCACGTTCTGCCCCTAGGGCGAGTAGGGACGCAGGCCCCGCTGAACCCGCTGCAGGGCCCCCGTGCCAGGGCGGGGGGTAGAAGGTAGGCAGTGAGGCATCTTGAGAGGCGGCTCAAGCCCGATGTTAGGGTCCGGTTAGGTCTAGGTTGCTGACTTGCATGAGCGGTTGCTATATTCTCCGTCAACGCTTAGGTTGACGACAAGGGCCGATCGACATTACAGTGGCAAGCCCAACCCGCAGGAAGGGCGATGCCAAGCAGTTCAGACCTCATTACCAATGGACCATTGCGGCGAGTGTATTTTCTTCGCTTTGCGAATGGAGACGCGCCAGCGCGGGATTTCGTGGAGGACCTTGGCAGAAAGCGCACAACCAGCCCTGTTGCTTCGGATTTTTATGCCGCGTGCCTCGCCCTGGCGAGTCACGAGAAGGCATCAAGCTCGAAGCCCTGGGATCCGAGTCAGGGACGACCACTCGATCCCAGAACTATCCAGTTCCGATGCGGCAAGTACCGGTTCATCGCCATTGGAGACCATCTGAAGGGGCAAAGGGTCCTCCTGATCATGATGGGATTCAAGAAGCACACCAAGAAGACACCGCGCTCTGCGCAACGGCAGATCATTAAGCTCCACAAAAGATATAGAGGTGAACGCTCATGAAAGACCAAGACTCACTACTCCTTCAGAGGCTCCGTGACCCCGCGCACGCCGTCGGGCATGCGGAGAGCCTCTTGCGTATCTCCGCAAACGCGCTCATTTACGAGGCTTTCGACAGGTCCGATATGAGTTGCAGAGAACTAGGTGAACGCCTGGGTGTTTCTAAGGCCCGGGCACACCGCATCGTAGGTGACAACTCTGTGAACTTTACGATCAGCCTCTTGGGACGCGTGGCTGGGGCAATGGGCCTTCGTTGGAGGATCGCTCTTGAAGACGTGATCACTGGCCAGTTGCGCCATGACTTTCCTCTGCCCGCAGTTGACGATTCTGGTCCTTCCAACGAGGAGGAGATCGCGCGGGAGTTCGACATTCTAGCGGACAGTCTCAAACGCCAAGTGCCTGTTGGAGGCGGCAAGTTGCGCCTTTTGGCCTCCGGGCCCCGTAACGGGCCCAAGTGGGGACCCACTCCTACCGTTGGAATCACACAGAAGCGGGCAGCAGTCGAGTAGACCATGTCGAACGATCAGGAAACAAAAGCATCAGAGACGGACAGTGTTACCATGGCCCAACTCGTAGGAGCTGCGCGCCTTGAGACGGTGAACTTCCAAGAATTCGAAGCACGCCGTCTTGCAATCCGGCATTCTCTTGAGGGCGACACGATTTTCCCCGTTGTGTCGGCTCACCACGGATGCAAAGCGTTCCCCAGTAAGCGGGCGTTCGACATTCAAGTTACGGCCGAACTCAGAGGAATGTCGAATGACGGCGAAACGGAGCTGCTGAAGGCTAGCTGCAAATTAGAGTTGCATTACGAAGTCACAGACGAGTTCAAAGGTGAGCTCTCGGACTCGGTGGTCGAAATGTTTGGGCGAACAAATGGCGTCTACAACGCATGGCCCTACATCCGGGAGGCCTTTCAGAGCCTGACGGTTCGACTTGGGCTCCCACCCTTCACCTTGCCGTTGATGAGGCTTGTGTCAGGACAGCTGGAGTCATCTGCAGAGGACGCCGCTGCCAGTGGGGAGTAGAGGGTTCGCTGTTCCCAGTCGCAGGCGGGGCCCCCATCCCTCAATGCTCCCTTCGTCCCCCAACTCACCCAGCTTACATCCCTTCCTGACAGGACGCTGCCGCCCAAGATTGCCCATGCGACGCCAGCAGCCCTGAGGTGCCCAGTGTCCTACATCGACAGAATGATCGCAGAAGGCTGGGATGTGGAGCAGCCATCCCCAGAGTTCTTAGAGGCAACGGCCAGCCCAAACTTGCTGACTGAGAACGAACTGCTCACTCCCATGGACCGTTTGGCCCTTCAAGGGCAGAACATCATTCTGCTTACGCTGGAGCGCTTTGGGGCCAGGCCCACAGGGGAGAACTTCGCATTTGTCTGGCGCACCGCCTATCTCAGGGTATTGGGTGAGGCAGGGAAGATTCCTACAAACGAGACCAGTGGCTGGGAGCTGCGCCTGGACATCTTTCGACAGCACGTATCGGACCTCGAAGTTTGGAGGCGTGAGCGGTACATGCCCGCGTCGAGGAGGTGGGACGCATTGAATTCGGAGGACTTGAGCGACCGAGAGTTCGCCGAGAGGATCGACAGTAGCCGTGCCGAGTTCGAGCCGGTTCTCAGCGGGAGCCTGATTTGGACAGCCAGGATGGGTGGGGAGGATGATCTGCCAGCAATGCAATGGGCTCAGAGGGAGAATAACTCCGGCGGAGCGGTGCCAATCAGCCTTCAAGACATGCCGCCCTTCATCGACATGATGGCGAACACCGGTAGCAGGGGAGGGGGGGAGCCCCGTCACCTGTTCAACTTCGAGGATGGCCGATGGATGCTGGATCAGGTGCAGGCGCAGCGGGGATTGGACCAGGTGATCGGCTCAGCGGATTTGCCCGAAGAAGATGACGGGTACACCAAGTCCCTGGACGTGGAGTTGAGTAAGGAAGGCGGAAAACTCCCAGAGCCGGAGGCCAAGAAGGACGAACGGCTCGATGGAGTTGAGGCTGAGATCCAGGACGTACAGTCGGCTCAGGATGCTCTTCGCGCGCTAAGGGGCCGCGCGAAACCGGGCACCGCGAGGGCGCGGATCTTGGACCTCGTTGACCTTCCCGCGCTGCTCGCTAAGGAGCATGGTCAAGTGGCTGAGGCCGCCCGGGCCCTAGACCTGGACGAGTCGACAATCCGAACGGCACGAAATGCGATTCTGGAGGATCTTCAAAGAGGAAGGGAGCGGCCCTAACGCCCTGCCTGAACATGACTTAGGTGCTAGTCGCGCCGCAGGGCGTTGACTAATCCCGGAAAGGCTCCCGGATTCGGGGGGCTGCATCTGTGGGGAATAGTATGCCCCATTCATCCAATACTCCCCCGGAGCAGTACGTCTCCGCAATCGCGCGCGCAGAACTGCCTGCCGTCGTTCACCCTCTCGATCTACTCCGCCACTTCCCCACGCTGGGGAATCTGGAACTAGCGACCAAGGCGATCTGCCTCGGGTGCTTTGGCCCTTGGTGCCTCTTACATGGCAAGCCAGTCCTCCTGCGTGAGGATCTTCAAGGCCACCTAAGGCTCCGAATGGCTGAACGCCTGAACGAGCACAAGGAACTCGTTCCCTGTGGCCGCCAACCGGAGGTGCAGGGATGATTCCCGGCAAGATCCAAGGCAATGTCCCCAACGGCACCTCCCCCCAGGGGAGCCCCGCCCCCCCGCAAGGCACTGAAGCCCCCCTGCTGCTCGACCGCAAGGCAGTGTGCGTGTGCCTGAGCATCGGTCAGCGCAGGCTCTGGGAGCTCACGAACTGCAACGCAATCCCGTCGAGACGTATCGGCCGATCTGTCCGCTACGAGCCCTCAGAGCTTCGCGCATGGATCGCCATGGGGTGCCCTACTGAACCCGGTGCTGGGAAGCGCGTCAGGGCGGAGGTGACCCGATGAGCCACAACAGCAAAGGTGAAGGCAGGCCGCAGGAAACTGAACACACGGATGTCAGGCCGCAAGAGCCCCAGGATGTCCCCCGCGCGAACCCTCACGATCCCCCGAACATCCAAGAGGTCAAAGCCTTTGCCAGGGGCCTGTACATCGACTACTGGCGGTCCTTCGGCCGGCGAGGGATGAATGTGCGCGAAACACAGGGGAACGTCGCAAGGCGGCACGGTGTTTCGGTCCGAACCATATACGAACGGGAGCAAGAACTCGTGCGCGCAGGTGTAGTGACCATCAGGCGAAGTGGACGGGGACCGGGAACCAGCCGCGTTGTACTCTTCAATCACAGGCCCTCATCTGGAAGTGGACTGCCGGGTGAGAGGCGGAAGGGACCAGATCAGGACTTCCAGGTAGGTAAGGCGGTAACCGGAAGCTCAGCTCCTCCGACTCGGAAGGTGAGCGTCGATAACTCGGAGGGTGGCTTCCGCAGAAGTACAGAAGGACAACTAGCAACAGCAGCAGAGGGATCAAGGGAACTCCATCTGCCTGCTGTTGTGGATTTGGTTGAGGGATCGGATGAAGTCAGCCGTGACTCAAAGCACGGTGGGATCGTCAAGCGTCTCTGTGCTACGGTCCTTGAACCTGCTGGGGTGAGCGCCGCTTCATGTCGCGATGTTCCAGGCATCCTCCTAGGCCGCCTGCAAGCTGGATGGGAAGAGCCAGAGTTGAAGGCAAGACTCCGCCTGTTAGTCGACCGTGCTCAGCGACCGAACGTGGATAATCCCCCGGGCTTCCTGGTCATGCTCCTGCGCAATGAGTTGGCCCAGGCCGCTCCTCCGCCCCCTGGGGACACTGAACGTGGAAGGGATGCGGCTGAGGTCAACCTGCGCCGCCAGCGGCTTGATGAGGAAGAGAGGCTCGCCATGGCCGAAGAAGCCGAGCTAGAGGAGTTCGAATCCAGAGGAACGACCCCGATGCTAGACCGCCTTGACCAGCAGGGCCGTGACGGCATCAAGGTGGCGGCCGACATGGCTCGTGCTCGGAGAAGGGAGTACCGCGAGAAGTTGGCGGCCCGGGAGCGAGGTGGTGAAGCAAGGAGCGACGGCCATGCTTGAATGCCGACTTGCCGACTTCCCCAGGCGCAGCATTGGATCCGCTGCGATGGCATTTCCGGGAAGGGATGCGGTGATGGGGCATGGAACCGGTCTACGGCCCAGTCCCCCCCCCTCAGACTTGCTCTACCCCACCCCCAATGAGAGCCGTGTATTCCAGACTTGCCAGAGTTCGCAGTCTCGGCCAGGGTACGGGGATGGAGGCTGCGTCATGAAGGTCTGGTCTAGGCTTGCTCGGCGGATCGTTGCTGGGTGGACGCTCCAACCCATGACACTGGCGGCCTTCGCCCTTGCCCTGTCAGTCGCCTGTGTGACAGATCCACAGGGGGCGAGTGGACCTCACCCTGGTGGGAATCCAACACCTAGAACCGACACACCAGCCGCCGTCGAAGCACCGGACAAACCAGTCCAGCTCTTGGTCGGCGATCAAGAGGTTGAGATCGGTGCCGTGTACCTGACCTCGGTGCATGCTCGCAACAGGTTCTACCGGCTTACGGTGGTTCCCAGCGAACCGCACCTTGCAGGGTTGCACGGCCCCGCGCGCCTTGTCACCCCCGGCCTTAGCTGGCAGGTACGGGACGTATTCTGGCCGCATCGAACAGATTGGGGCGGCTATGGCGGAGTTCCGAGTAACCACCTGCGGCTGAACGTGACTGTTGATTCGTTCTGGGCCTGTGGGGTCACCGCGGAAGAGGCGCAAACTCTAGCCGGCCTGCTCGACACACCGGCGTCCAGCATGCTTGAGCCGACGTACAAGTTGCAGGGAGAGCTAATCGGGAAGAAGGCGACCTACTCTGCTGGCGGGCCAATCCTCCTGACCCTGAAAGTCACCAACGTGGGAGACACCCACGTGCCGCTCAGGTTCGGCGGTTGGCAGAGGGCCGCGAATCGCCACCATCGGTTTGACTTTGAGGTCACGCACCGGGGAAGACTGCTCCGCAATAGGGGCACGAATACTGGACTTGGAGGGCTGAGGACAACTCGGTCCATCGCCCCTGGAGAGTCCTTCCAGGCGAGGGTCGACGCATCCAAATGGGCGGACTTTAGCCATCCTGGGGACTATGAACTCCGAGTCAGGTATCGCCTAGAGGTAGCGGACCGTGAGCCCGCATACGACATCGCGCCCCCGCCCAACCACGTCGATTCTGAGAGGTGGCCCATGTCTTATGACGACGAGCTGACGGCCACGACCACCATCACCGTCGTCGAGTAGGTAGCGGAATCGATTGAAGATGAGTGAACACGACTTCAAGAAATGCGAGTTGCTACTTGTGAAGTATCAAGTATTATCACCGCATGACTTTCTCAGACCAAATCCGCGCCGCTGTGCGCACCTCCCAAATTTCCCGGTACAGGCTCTCCATGGAGTCCGGCGTCGACCAGGGAGCCCTGTGTCGGTTCCTCCAGGGCTCTGGGCTGACCAGTACCACTCTCGATGCCTTGGCCGAAGTTCTGCGCCTGTCGGTGCAGGTGAAAGGGCCCAGGAAGAAACTCCTTTCGAACTACAGGAACTGAATCATGTCCGTCTACAAACGCATCGTCCGTGGCCGCAGGGCCCGCAATTACTCCATCGACTACCGCGACGAGCACGGTTCGAAGTGCACTGTGAGCAGTGGCACTTCCGATAAGCGGAGGGCCGAGATGATCAAGCGCAAGCTGGTCGACAACGCGCGTGCGATTCGCGAGGGTCTGGTTGATCCGGCCCAACAGCGGCTCAGGGCGGAGGCCGACAAGCCGTTGCGTGTTCACGCCGAGGACTACCTGACGGCATGCGAGGGGAGGGGGGATGCACCGGGTGGGCTCAAGGAGAAACGGCGGCTGTTGAATTGGTTCCTGGATGCAGTGGGGGGGGCGTCGTTGACCTCTATCCAGGCCGATGCCTTTGATCTGCGCCTCTCGGCCCTGACGGCGGCGGGGAAGAGTGCCAGGACGGTGAACATCAAGATCGAGTGCGCACGGGCTTTCTTGAATTGGTGCGTCAGGAATAACCGTCTGGCTTCCAACCCCCTGCGCATCCTGCAGCGACGCAACGAGACCACCGACTCTCGGCATCCACGGCGGGCGCTCACAGTTGCGGAGACAGGTTGCTTGATCGACGTGGCACGGGAGCAGGCCGCGATCGTTTCCGGGGCTAGGATGCGGCCCCTTTGGTACTTGCTGCCCCTCTTGGCTGGCTTGCGTAAGTCGGATATGAAGCGGCTGCGTTGGTTTGACCTGAACCTCGAAGCCAAGACACCAACAGCCACGTTCAAGGGCGGGAAGGCTCGGGAGCGGATCGACGTGGTTCCCCTGCACCCTGAGCTTGTGCGGGAGCTGCGTGCTGTGAGACCCAGCCACATCCTCCCTGGAGCCCTCGTGTTCCCCCGGCCGGTCTGCAACTCGACGAGACAGGCGGACTTCCGCCGTGCTGGCATTGTCACGGAGACGGAAAACGGCTTCGCAGACCTGCATGCCCTGCGGCACACCTTCGGCACTCGCTTGGCAGAGGCGGACGTTTCGCCGGTCAAGCTTCAGCGTCTCATGCGCCACTCGACCATTGACCTCACCATGCGCTATTACGTGCACATCGAGACGGACTCCCTGGCCGACGGGCTCAACCGGCTTGCCGACGTTCAATTCTCCGAGACCGGCATCTCTGTGGGCGTGGGCTAATCCTCTGGCCGCGAAATGCAATCTTCTTTGTGTCGGTGCCTGTGTCGGTGCCCAGAACGCGAAACACTGCGATTCGGCGCAACGCCGTGCTACGTCACCTTGGGTCGGGTGCGGGCGGTGAGTG